>BNJT01002068.1_pt1 | contig 251077 bp, 311 predicted proteins | sample 8540491 | NCBI WGS metagenome assembly BNJT01 (sample SAMD00202455, study PRJDB9452) | human saliva metagenome | host: Homo sapiens
GTTACGTACGTTATTTAGCGTGAGCTGTGTTTTGCAACAGTCGCCTGACTCGTTAGCTGCGGCCTCAGATAAAATGTTGAGAGGCAGGTTCATCCCGAAGTTACGACCGCTGTTTTGGTGAGTTCCTTGGGCTCAGCTATCCATCCCCACCTTTAATGTACTCACATCCACCCACGTGAGTGTTCGATTACGGTACGGTTATACATTCGTCCCAGAGTGGCTTTTCGGAAACCTTCATATCATGGTGACCTTACTTATCCCTTCCGAAGGAAGTATCGGGTAAGCGAATCATAACCTCTGTATTGTTGCGCGGATTTGCCTACACAACCAAAAAGCATTACTCTTCACTCATATCCATGAGAGTGTCCGATATTCGCGGTGATGCGTCCTCACATAGGTAATAAACCTCTTGTATATAGTTCTGAATATTAACCAGATATCCATCGGCTTGCCCCTTTCGGGTGCACCTTAGACTGACTAACCCTGCCACGACTGACGTAGACAGGAAACCCAGATTCGGTGTGGAGGTTTTCACCTCCATTACGTTACTCATACCAACATTTGCACTTCTGATACCTCCACAGGTGGTTACCCAACTGCTTCACAGGCTTACAGAATGCCTCCGCTACTGATCCATACTTAATACAAATCATCTTCGGTGTATAACTTAAGCCCCGCTGAATTTTCGGCGCACAATCACTCGACCCAGTGAGCTATTACGCACTCTTTGAATGAGTGGCTGCTTCTAAGCCAAATATCCTGGCTGTCTTAGTAATCGCAACATCCTTTTCTCACTGCTGAGTTATAACTTTGGGGAATTTTAGATAGAATCTGCTGTTTCTTTGACAATGGCGCTATCCGTCACTGTCCGACTGTATAATTCTGCCAAGAAGAGTATCTGAAGTTTATATCAAGATTTGCTGTTGAATAAAACCCGCTAGTCTTATCAGAGCCCAAATTCTCCTTTGGTTACTATTATACGCTATACCTAAATATATTTCATGGAGAGCCAGAAGCTATCTCCCGGTTCGATTAGCCACTCCTATTCACAGCTCATCCAGTGGACTTGCAGCTCCAATTGGTCTGGCCTCCAGTGCGTTACCCCACCTTCAGCCTGGCCATGAATAGCTCACATGGGTTTCGGGTTTACTATACGTGACTAAATCGCCCTATTCAGACTTGGTTTCCTCGGCTCCGACTATATCTTTCGTCTTAACCTTGCCACGTATACGTAAGTCGTTGGTTCCTCCAAAGGCATGCTGTCACGCCGCTGAAGGCCTGACTCTTTGTAAGCACAAAGTTTCTGAGATCTATTTTACCCCTCCCGGGTTCTTTTTACCTTCCTTCACAGGCACTTGTTCACCATCGATCTCGAATACTCTTTAGCCTAGAGGGTCGACCTAACTTCATACCGGATTTCACGTGTCCGATACTACTACGAGTACATCGTACCGAATATACAAATTATTTCGAATACGGGCTATTACCTCTTTGGCCTACCTTTCCAGGTGTAATTTTCTGTAACTATATCAGTATCAAGTATATGAGCTTTGCGGGTGATATGTCGCAACTCCTTGCACGGCAACGGGCTCATCCTCGCACTGTACAGGTTTGGGCTGTTCCAATTTCGCCTCGTCAACACTTTCGAACTTTGAAGGATTTCTTCCAGCTACTTAAGATATTTCAATCTGGCTAAGTCCTCTCATCAGGTTATCCATCTTGATGATAGGGTTCTCCATCTGAAATCCTAATAAAATGTTTCGTGACAAACTTACCAGGCTTATCGCAGTCTTGCGCGTCCTTCATCGGATATCTGGAGTCAAGGCATCCACTTTGTGCATAAGTGTATTTATACACTGTGCTTTTTGTTCCTGCTTGATTTATATTTAAATGTTGATATGAACGCATCTTGAGTATGAAATAAAATAATTTATTTCTTTGGTGGAAACAGAATGACTGTTAATGTTTATTTCCAGTTGTTACTACAATGTTTCTCGTTTTTTTTGTTTGGTGGACATATTTTTCGTTTATTTTTTAGATAACATTCAACATGTTTTATTGATTCGTGATTAAAGAACGAATGAAACGCATAGCATCTCGCGAATCAGAAGACAAGTACTATAAAGCATACGTAAGATAAAGAGATAGTCCATCCGCACGTTCACGTACGGATACTCGTGCATGACTTAACTAGCCAGTGTGTGTTTACCGTGGACCTCCGTATTGTCTCCGAAGGGCTTATACGCGCCACCTCCCATCGTTTGACGGGCGGTGAGCACAAGACCCGGGAACAGATTCACCGCACGCATAGCTGACGATGCGATTACTAGCAATTCCCGCTTACATGCGAGTTGCGCCCCCAATCTGTGGACTGAGATCGGCTTTTTCAGGATTGGCTCACATTGCTGCATTGCGACCGTTTGTACCGACTCATTGTATCGTATGTGCAGCAGCCCTAGGGCATGGGCGGCCATGCTGATTTGACGCGTCATCCACACCTTCCTCTTGATCGACTCTGCCAGTCTCGTTAGACATAGTAACTAACGACGTGGGTTGCGCTCGTTAACGGACCTAACTGAACACCTCAAGGCACGAGCTGACGACGCACCCACTGCAGCGCCTGCTTTTCCAAGCTCCTTGCGGGCACTCCTCCATTTCTGGTGGATTCTATCAGTGTCAAGCCTCCAGGTGAAGTTCCTCGTTTATTGGCCGAATTAAAACCCACATGATCCACTCGCTTGCAGCGTCCCTGCGTCTATTCATTTTGAGTTTTAACCTTGCGGCCGCACTTTCCCTCAGGCGGGATGCTTACTTGTTTATTTGAGCACATGAACTACGTCCAACACCTAGCATCCATCGTTTAGGCGTGGACTACAGGGCGTTCCATCTCGCTCTGCGCTTTCGTCTCTCAGTGTCGTAGTGTTCCAGCAAGCTGCCTTCGCTGGTATTGCGTATCCAGTTACCCTACTCGCCGTTCTGCCCTCTCCCACCTCAGTTCAGTTTTCGCACAATCCAGGTTTGAGCCTGGAGTTTCATACAAGAAACTTAAAAACCACCTACAGACGCTTTACGCCCAGTAAATTCCGGATAACGCTTGGGAGGACCTCGTATTACCAAGTACAAGGGCTGCTGGCACGAAAGTTTGCCGCCCTTATTCCTCTTGTACCGTCATTATCTTCCAAGAGAAAAGAAGTTGCACCAACAAAGGCTTCATCCTTCACGCGGTATTGTCGTCGCTCGCATCAGGCTTTCGCCCATTGTGGAAGCATTCCTCACTGCTGCCTCCTGTAGGAGTATGGGCCGTGTCTCAGTCAGTCCCATTGTGGCTGGCCGTCCTCCCCAGACCAGCTACCTGTCATTGCCTTGGTGAGCTATTACCTCTACCAACTAGCCGATAGGCCGCAGACCTTTCCCTGAGCGCGCATTGCTGGCTTTACCCTTTCAGGACCATCCGAGTGATTAATCTGGATTTCTCCAGGCCATCCCTCGACTTAGGGGAAAGTATCAACGTGTCACGCACCCGTTTGCCGCTAATCTATTTTCTACAGAGAAGAGAAAAGGTATATTTTTCTGCTCTGTAGTAGAAAACTTCATCAGCTCGACTTGCATGTGTTAGGGCGCACCAAGCTAGCGCCCAACTCCTGAGCTATGATCAAACTCTTTGAATGGGACCTAGTCATCACAGAAATATATAGGATTTTATCGGAATGATTGCTGTGTATCTAGAATTATAGGCTTCAACATAAAATATATTGAAGTTGTCTTCTGATCTATGAGATGTTGAGGTTCATACTGTCATTGCGTTCCCGCTGGCAGTGGGAAATCGAGGATTGAGAGAGAGAAAAGAGTCAAAAGAATCACTTCTTTTTGTAAAAATAAAATTTTCATCTATGTCAAACCATCTTCTTTGATATCTGCAGAATTTTATATATAAAAATATACAAAAAGCCTAGCATTGTTTTTGCAAAAATTAGTAGAGTTCGAGACTTTTGAGGTACTTTGTACACAAATAATATACATTATTGGTTTGAGAAAAGCTCGAGAAATATTTTAGGTATTTTGGCCTTGCTGAAAAATTTTTATACTGCGTGCGCAACATCTGGTGGGTTACTACCAAGAGGCCGAAGAGGCGGGTTTGCATAAACTCTGGTAGCGCGCGCAAGGTGCCGCGGGGGTTCGAAACCCCCACCCGCACCGCCGCAGAAAATAACTTTCGGGGTATGGCTCAGTGGTTAGTAGCAGTCGGCTCATAACCGATTGGTCGCTGGTTCCAAGTCCAGCTACTGACTATCACAAAATTATTCTCGGAGATTTTTGTTATAAAAATAATAATACTATATGAAGAAAACTTGACTCTCTCTGAGAATTATAATGAGATATTTTTGCGACAAAGATTCGCTGCATACCTTGTTCCTCACCCTTTTCTTGACTCTCGCTGGAAAGGTAGTTTTAGGTATCGTCAAATCCCACGAGAGTCATGCTTTCTGATCTAATACATTATTATGAATACGATACCAAGAATTGAAAAACTTTCTGAGTGGGATTCTTCAAACTCGCGGTAGTGGATTCTGGCTAGCATCAATCAGCACCTCACACAAAAGCGGTTTCTGATAGGTCTCTGTCATTAGAGCCAAATATCAGCAAAATCGAGCTACGAAATATCAAAACACACACGCGGCCGCGGTAAGCTTAATCGAAAAATTTTCCGTAATATTACTCATTCCTAATTTTTCCTATGTTAAAACTTCTGTCACTTTTCCTTCAAAACTCCAGACACACAACTACAAAGTTTCTGACAATCGTTCTTGAAGCCTTTTGTTGCAAGGTTCGCGCCAGTATCTGCGTCCAGGCAACGGCGGGCGCGTGCCGAATTCCTTTGCCGATGGGTTTACCGCGTTCTCTCGCGAATATTGATATTATTCACGAAGAGGCTCGACAGGCTGGCTGGCAGACTGAAAATGCTCATGACGATTTTGACGCCACGGAGAAATCTGGGAAACAACGGGTCGATGATGTTCCAGAATATTTTAAAGTGCCGGGCATGGGGAAAATACTGAATACCGAATTGCACTCAACCAATGAGGAAAATGTCACCACATTATGACAGCCCAGAATTTTATCCAGTCATACAGATTTGCCAACATGTGTATATCATACACATTTCGACCAACGAAAAAGCGCGCAAAATCAGGACTTCTTCGTGGGCGCGGAATTTTATTATGAATGATGCCTATTCGTTCACACACGAGCGTAGAAGATTTACGACAATTTTATGCGGAAGTGATTTGTTGCGAATCTATGAGTCGGCTTTGGACTTGGAGCTGATACAGGGTAATTGCGGACGCCGGATGGTGGAACGATTTCTGACAAAATTCTCACGAATTTCAGACTTTTGCCACTGCGAAGATATCATCGTGCAAAGATTCTTCTGGATATTGCTACAATCTCGAGCTCGCGAGCGGGAATTTGCGGACGATATCGTCGACGCGGAAGAAAAATGCAATGTTGGAACAGCATTTCCAGAAATTGTAACGATGGATGTGCGGAATATTTCCGGAAAATCCAACTTGGAAAATGCTTTAAAACCGTGATTTATCGTTCAGAAAATACGAAAAATATTTTGCGATTGTGATTCGTGGAGACTTGGATGTTAGTGAAAATTAAGGTTCGAAATTTTGTCAAAAGGTATTATGCACGCCAAATTTTGAGCTCATGGATGAAGCAGAACTTGATTGGGACGATTCGCGGCTTTGCAACGCCACTCAAGGAAGCCAATCTTCCGCTCGATGTTTTCGCAGATGAGAGCCTCCATTCAGCAAAAATTATTTTGCGGGTGCGGGCACGCTCTTGCAAAAATCCACCAAAAATGGGAAATATTTCTGTTGGCGATTACGAATTTGCTGATTTGCGAGCCAAAAGAAGGATTTACTTCTCGAAATGTTGCGGGCGAAAACTTACTTTCCTGCTCGCAGTGTAGTAGGGAAATATTTTTATCTCGGCGACAAATATTCAAAACCATCTGGAGATTTCGCTTTACCGATTAGAGAATAATCAAGAAAAATCCGCGAATCCCAGAAATGGGTTGTTGTGGAATTGGTGTTTCTCGTTTGATGGGCGTGATGGCGGGGTATTTTTATGACGTAGTGTAAAGGCACCAAATGGCACAAAAGGTGTAGCCCCATACGATGTATATATTTTGGTTTTTATGCGAAATAATAATATTGAAGTTGCAAAAATCTCGCAGAAAAATTGGAAAAGAAGGAAAAGCGTCATTCTTGACGACCGCATGGGCTCAAAGGTCTGATTCGGACAAAAAGGCTGCAGACTGCGAACTCTGAAATTCTACCACTCATCACCAATACACCAAAACCGTGGAAAGAGGCGGGTATGAAGTGAAGCATTTTGATGGAAGCGAAGAATTCATGTACAATTTTATCTCCTTTTGGGGAGTGAGTGGAAAAATGATTTTTGATTTGCTACCTATCATCATTGGTAATCACATATAATTTATGGAAAACTTAAAATTTTGGTCGGACTTTCTTGAGTCGGTGTCGATTCCGCCGTGTCCGCATACATACTCAAACTGAAGCCTGACACGAAATACATTGTGGCTATGCAGGTCAACTATTTGGACGAAGAAAAATGAAAATTCTGCACCACTACCAAAATTGATCTCGCCGAAGCACGAAAAGTGGCAGATTTTTGTTTGCCATGCTTTCTGACTATCGCGATGAATGAGGAAAGTCGAATTATTGACTATGTTGTCGTGAATATGAGACTGGACGCACGCCAAATCCACTGCGTGCAACGGGTGGTGAGATGTGACCTTTCTAGAGGAGGCTTTGTCGCTTGGATACGATAAAATCGCGACTGGGCACTATGCACCAAATCGAAAAATAATTGTACTCAAAGGCTCGACCCAAACAAGGATCAATCATATATATCCCGACTCTCTCAGAATTTCAGGTTTCCAAAAGCCATTTTCCCCATTGGACATCTGGAAAACTGCAGTACGAAAAATCGCCGAAAGCAGCAATTTGCCGAACGTACGAGCGTAAAGACTCGCTGTAATGATTGTGTGTTTGTATTGGATATCGATGAAAGAATTCCCTCGCATTACATATTACTCAGACATTATCGATTTGAACGGGAATATGGGTGAGCACGTAGGCGCTTTTTCCTTTACCATCGTCAAAAGAGAAAAGGGTATTAAAATCGGCGGTGGACCAGCACTTTTTGTGGTCGCCAAAGATACTCATACGATTACCGTTGGAACTGCGGAAGATTTGGCACTCCAAAAATGTGGAAATCACTGATTTTGTGGAAAATTCCAGATTTGTCATATTCTGGCCAAAATTCGTTATCGCTCAAAGAAGATCACATGTATATCGCATTTCTGAAACAGAAAATAGCGGTTATATCGTAGAGGTTTTGACGAGCCACAACGCGCCATTGCTTTCCCGGACAAATCTGCGTAATATATCAAGATGATATCGTGATTGGAAGTGGAATCATCAAATAAAAATCTCCCGAGGGAGATTTTATTATTCAGAAATATCAGCATTTTCAGAAATTTCTACTTTTTATCACCAAGAACTGTCGCCTGCGTTCCACGAATCATGTCACATCGCAAGCCAACGCGCACCGATTTCCTTACGAATATATGTTTGCAAACCATATTTGAGACTCACATCAGCCGCACCAAATCCAATGGCATTAATTTTATGAAATTTCGCTTCAGTGCGCGCTCAAAGATGAAAAGGTTGAGAAATAATAGTAATATCATCCAAAGTGAGCGAAAAATTTCTTTCGCACGAAGTACACTTATCTGGCAGGCCGAAATCCCGGCAAGTATAATCCATCACGATTTTATCAGTTGCAACGCCACGACGTTCGAGTTCGGTCTCTCATATAGTGGCTCATTGTACGAGCTCGTGTGATTGCTCACCAGACACAATAATATACTCGATTTTCCTTTTCTCGTAGAGAATGCCGCTTCAATGCGCAAGTATTACGAGTACTTTGGCTCTGCGTCACCGGAGGCTTGACTCCTGCAGTGCAAGCCATATTTTTCGCGCAGGCACATCATCTACATTCATATAAATCATGCCTGTCGTCGCAAATGAAATGAGCATCCACGGCAACATCAGAATAATCCCTACACGGATGACAAATAAAAATAATTTTTCATAAATGTATTGAACATCAATCACCTTCAAGAGTTTGCATAAAATATTTTCAAAGCGATTCTGACACTCTTTCATCACACCTTGCTTGAGAATTTTTCCACTCACAATAATCGCATATTTATCACAAACCGCTTCCACATCAGGCAGATAAATATGAGAGAATTCATCCGCCTTTCCAGATGAGGTTCTAAAAAGCCAAATCTTTAATCATTTTCGACCGATTGGATCAAGTCCCGACGATGGCTCATCATCAATTCTGGATCATGCAAAATCGCCTGTGCAAATCCCCAATTCGCTGCAACATTCCCTTAGAATAGGTCGAAAGTCGAGCGCGACGAGCCTCTTCAATCCAACTAAAACCCAATCGTTCAGCGATTCTTTCTTTGGAAATGTCATAAAATCAGCCGCATAATCCAAAATTCATCGCCCGTCAAATATTTGTACAAATACGTATTTTCCGGCATAAAACCGATACGTTTTTGACAGAAATATTTTGTGGATTCTCACCAAAAATCCTCACCTTGCCCGAAGTTGGTCAATACAATTCCTAAAATCGTTTTTGAGTGTCGTGGTTTTTCCAGCGCCATTTGGCCCGATAAAAAACCAAAAACATCCCCTTTTCAACCGAAAAGGAAATATTTTTCAAAATTTCTGTGTCACCCAATATTTTTGGTAATATTTCTTTGAGAGAAATAATTTCTGACATAAATCAAATTATAAAGTGATATGAATGCAGATTTCCCGCAACTTCATAACCTTCTGGTAAATGAGATTGATGTTTTCTATCGGAAAATCACAAAATTTTGGAACGATCATCCACCAAATATGTGCGGTTCGTCGTTGGACTCAAAATAATTTTACAATTTGGGCCAGGAATTTTGCGCAACAAATTTTCTTCAAACATTTTTCAATATTGCGATAAATCGTCGCACGGCCAACTTTTGGATGAGTTTTGAATCTCCTCAAGAAAGTATCAGTCCCGCCGAAAAGATGGCGACAATGACAAGTTTTCCTGCGTTTCTCTATACTGATGAGTTCGCATGCAAGCATTATACATTTTTCTAAAAATCAAAGAGCTATTATGAGACAAATTCTCATAATAAATTTGACTTTCGAAAAGTGATACACTGTGTGAGCATTTTATTTTATATATAAACCTATGCAAACTCTTAATCGACTCAATCACATCGTCGCAGATATGACGGTGCTTGCTCAAAAACTCGTCTTTGTCACTGGAATGGAAGGTCCTGATTTTTGGATTACCACGAATTTTTGGAGAGCTGTATGATTTTCTCTGATGAAGTAGATGAATTCGCGGAACGCATTCGTGCGCTCAACGCTTATCCTGTGGCTACATACGCGAAAATGCTTGAAATTTCTCATTTTTAAAGAAGAAGAAAATATTCCTTCAAACAAGATGGTAGCGGTTTTGCTCAAGATATCGAAACAATGGCTAAAATGAAATTCGTTCATGGATTCCAGATGAAGATGATGCCATTACTCAAGATATGTATATTGGATTGGTAACCACTTTTGGATAGTATGGATGCTTCGCGCCATGACACAACTGGTGTGCATTGCAGAGGTCAATGACCTCTTTTAAAAATCGTTATCCCTATACTTATAACACAATTAACCCGAGAATAATTATAGCACCTGTAGTCATCCTACCAGAGATGATAATACTCAACTATTGTGAAGAAAGTTAGGATTATACTAACTCCCCTGTTGGTCACTCATAATCCAGCATATCATATCGAAATGCAGATATGCACCAATGACAGCACATACTACAGTCAGAATGATTGCCCACTCACAAAAGTGAGTGACATACAATACAAACGTTGACATAGTCTTCTCCTTGGTTGGTTGAGTGAGGATATTAGTAATAGAAATTCAAATTTGTCAAATAGTCGTTTTATAAGAATTTTTTATGATTTCTTTGGCTTTTTACAATATTAAAAATGAGAATTTGTCTCATTTTTCTTGATTTTATTTTTATAAAATAGTTCGGTTCAATGGAACATTTAATTTTTAAAAATTTTATTATGTCAGAATGTTGCGGACACTCTCATGAAGAGGAAAAATATTTTCTATTCTTCTGTAAAAATCGACGAACGAGCACACGGATTTGATGCACAAGCGTACAATCCAAATAAAGACGATATCGTGAAGGTTTCTACCGATGATTTGAAAGGAAAATGGACGGTTTTGTTTTTCTATCCTGGAGATTTTACATTTGTTTGTCCAACAGAATTAAAGGATTTGGCGGACGCGAAAGAAAAATTTGACGATATGGGTGTAACAATTTTTGCGATTTCGACAGATTCAGCTTTTTCTCATAAAGCTTGGGTTGGAAGCGAAGGGTTGATGAAAAATTTCCCTTATACCATGATTTCTGATCGAAATCTTGAAATTTCTGAAGCGTACGGCGTTTTGAATGCCGATGGAACTTCTGCTCGCGGAACATTTATTATTGACCCTCACGGAATGTGTCGGAATCGAAATCACTTCAAAGGGCCACTTTGGTCGAAATAGTGACGAGTTGGTACGAAAAATTGAAGCATTGCAGTTTATGGCAGCAAATCCTGGAACTGCTTGCCCCGCAAAATGGGCAGTTGATGCTAAAGTTTTGAAAACCATCTATCAAAATCGCTGGAAAAGTAGCTGAAGAACTCGAATAAAAATCCCTCATTGGGGATAAATTATTTTTGGGAAGTTCTACTTTTTCACCAAAGCTATCAACAAAGGCATTTTTCGTGATCGGAAGATTTTTCTTCCATTCTTTCGGATTTCCACAATCAGCAAATTTTTGATACCAACTATGCGTAAAACGAGGCTTGGAAGCAGCCTTGATAGGACACCAAAATCGCTCCCGTTCGCGCTGCAACTTCAACACACATAGGCAAAAAGTCCGTTCACATAACTACAATACAAGCAATTTATTTTTTCAATCCAGTTGAGGTAATCCAGATATTTTCGCTCAAAAATAATATAATCTGATCGCTTCACACGCGGAATTCGGTACAATCGAAAAGCGGTTTGCTGGTAAATCGTGATACACAAATCGAGAATAAGCGCCGGGAAAAATCATCCCATAAATAAATGGCATCGAGATAATAAATCTCAGATTTTTTAGAAATCACGTATCGCCATGCCGAAATCTTTGCGATTTTTCAGCACGAAAAGCCTCTTGAAATCGTACTTTTCCGCTTCTCAAAAGACATAGCCATATAGCCATTTCATCGTAACGAGCACGCATTTCATCCTGTAATTGTTCAATTTTGTAAAATTTCTTTGAGTGTTTCTTTCATGTTTTATTAATAAATTTTAAAATTTATTCTGCTGTGAAACGCGGCTTCGGGCATTCGAATTTTTATTCTTTCTTGATTTTTCAAGAATTGTTGATTCGGTTGGAATATAATTTTTCCAAAAATTCGTCTTTTGTCAGGTTTTCTGGCCAAATATTTTTCACATTAAAACCACGAGCCAAGCATTCTTCATGCAAAGAATTATATCTTTCAAATAAAAATTGCATTTTTGTCAAAGAAAATTTCACATGCCCAGTCCCGAGTTTATAATCGCTCGGCTGACCTTCGAGTGAAAAATTTCCTTTGGCAACAAGATTTGGAATACGAGTGAGCTCTCTATGTTCAGCTAAGAGATGCTGATCACAAAGTTCTGCAGGTGGAATAATATTAATTCGCGTCATATTATTCTCCACTTCCAACTATCACTTTTTGCATGGCGCAAAACGCGATCCCCAAGCATATAGCCCTTTTCAAATTCTGTCACAATAATACCTTCCTTTCTGGGAGCTTGTGACAAAACCTCATGCTTATCTGGATCAACTTCGCCCAACAGAACCAAAAAGCTTACCCTTGATTTTCCAAATATTTCTGCAATCCTGATTGCACGGCGCGAACACCATCCACGAAAGCATCATCCGTCACGCCATCTTTGATTTTGACCGCACGATCAAGGTTGTCAATTTGTGTTAAAAAGCGGTGACAATAATTTTTCGGTCAAAAAGTGAACCATATTCGCACGATCTCGCTCGCCACGCATTTTTGAGATTCTGATAATCTGCCTGCGCGCGCGCCAATTGATCGCGAAGCGTTGCGATTTCATTATTTTCTGGATTGAGATTTTCCGTTGTCAGTCATAGTTTCATTTTTGAAGATTTTCGTTTTCTTGAGTCACACATTATGTTTACAAAATAAACTTTTTGACATTATATATATTCCTGAAAAAGTCCACAAAAATTGCATTTCTGAGGAAAAATAATCTATGAAAACACCTGAGTCAGGAAATGACCAGAAAAGAACTGGCAGGTTCTATTGCAAAAAGGAATTATTGAGGTATTTTTACGCTTGTGGCGATTATCTATGGCGGAATGTTGCTCATTGCCATTTTTGCTGCTATTATCAAAAATTGAGTGAACTATTTGGCGGCTACAATTTTGTGTTTTACCTCTTTGGGGATTTTTATTTCTAGATTCAGGAGTTGTTTGATATTTTTCTTTAAGCTTCAAATACGCTGCATCGAGTTTTTACTTTGGCTTCATCCAGAAAATCTGCACTGGAAGCCTTAAGGTCCATTCCAAGAGTTTTAGCTTTTTCTTCGGCTTTTTGGAGAGAAACCTTGGCGCGTCTCGTACGATTCTTCAGCGAATTTTTTTGACTGATTCATACACTTTGGCTATTATTTTTCGTTTTCATTCATCCATTTTTCAGCATGAAATTTGAAGTCATTCGCCATTTGCTCAACGCGATGCTTGAGCGTATCAAGGCTCATTGACATCATCAAAATTCGTATGAATAAATCTTTTTAAAATCCTCAAAAGCTGTTTTGTGTAAATCAACAATTTCATCAACCACATTTTCAAGGGTTGTTTTGGAAGCATCATCCGCCAACTTAGATTTCCCTTCATCTTTTCGTCATCAAAAGTCCTACTCCAATCGCATATCCAGCCGCGAGTACCGTTAGAAATTTTTCATAATTGTATAGTTAAAAAATACGGATATTATAGTACTTTTTAGCATTTTTACAAATAAAAATTATTTTTCACCAAGCGAACGACCGTCTCGATATGATGAGTATGAGGAAACATATCAACGGCACTGAATATCAGTAATTTCATATTTTTCTGTCGCAGTCATCAGTTCCAAATCTCGCACGAGCGTCGCAGGATTACACGAAACATAAATAACTCATTCGCCGCAAAATTCAAAAATATTTTCAATAGCCGAAGAATGAAGACCATCACGAGGCGGATCTACAACAATCGAATGTGCAGAAAGATTTTTCGAGAAAAATCCTGGAGCAAAATCCTCAACTTTTTGATTGATAAAATGCATATTTTTACGCCATTTCTGAACGCATCACCATCTTGGCTCGCGGAGGTAACGAGTTCCACGGAATACACTTCGCGAAAATATCGAGAAAGCAGCATTCCAATCGTCCCAGTTCCAGCATACAAATCAAGCAAAATCCCTGTCTTTGCCTTTGAATCATTTTGGCAGTCAAAAATCAATCGCGCATTGATACAATTTTTCTGCTGTAAATGTATTGACCTGAAAAAGCTTTTCGGCTGAATTTCAAAAGAAAAATCAAATAATTTTCCGTAATTGAAAGTTTTCCAAAAATATGTTTCGCGTCGCCCGCCACAATATCAGCTTTTTCCAGTATTTTCAAGCGCAAAAATCGAAACAATATTTGGGAATTTTTCGACAATTGCTGAGCGATATTTGCACATTTATGAGAATATTTTTCTCATTTCGTGTCTGATCAAAAATGCCATTCACAGATAAGCATAATTTCATTGGTGTATTTTGCCTTTACGGATCACAAGATGACGCCAAAACCAATCTGCGTTTTCGGGTCATGAGTTGAAAATCCGAATTTCTCGCAATAGCATCAACTTCGCGGAAAATCTCATTCACCCCATCATCAGCCAACACACAATAACGACAATTTTCGATACGATCGAACGCGCCTGGAAAATGGAATCCAAAAACGATATTCGTCATGAATATTTTCGCGGGCAGAAATATATTTTCCCCAAGAAAAATTCTACTTATTGCGATAATGCTCAGTTTCAACGGACGCAATAATTGGGTGAAAATGTGGCATTTTTCACTGATCCTGAATATGAAAACGCCTCCTAATTTGATTTTTCTTTGATTTCCAGTTGTTTTCGTAGGAATCGGAGCCACTTTACAACCTCCATATAATTGCTCAATTTTCAGGAATTTCGCGTTCAAATGGAGATCACTGTTCGCACCACTGTGCCTCAATATGATGATTTTGAGAATACGAATATCGACAATCGCCTCAGGAATCACCGCCAGAAAATGAGAATTTTCCACTGCCATCTTCCGCGGTTGCAAGCCCAGTTCCACCAAAAACAAGTTTTTCCACCTGACATTTTCAAGAATTTCATGTTTTTCATATTTAAAAATATTTGATAAATAAAAATACCGCAAATGAAACGGCATTTTATAGAAAAACTTTTGCAACTACTCACAATATTGGAAAGATTATAGCGAATATTTTCGGAAACAAAACTGTATCGATAAAAAGTAATATGGGTTGATAAGTGTTCATTTTGAAAAACGGGCAATTATCATTCAATTTTCAATATGATGCATTTGAATCATAAAACGATGCATTCCTGGTACTCAATTCGACAGTTCAACATCTGCTCATTCTGAGGAAATTGAGTCCAGAAATCGGGATCAGCAGGCAATCACTCATCCAACAAAATCCACTTTTTCCACTGATTTTCACGCGATAAGCTCTCAAATCCAGTACCAACATCCCTCAATGCCAAATCGGCTTCGAAAATGAGCATGAATGATTATTGCCGATTTTGCACTGAGTGCAAGAAGTGAACCGTCATTTCTAATCGAGAAAAAGCCAATAAATGAAAAACGCTATAACAAAGGCACATACGACCGCTGAGAGCCCAAACTGAAATTGTCTCGTATGGAGAAATTTTTCAATTGTAAGAAAAATCCAAGTTCGCTCACTGCCTTCATATTTGAGATTTTTATAAGTACAATAATACAGTTATTTTAGCGTAACTTTGTTCTTTTTGTCAAAAATATGTCAATCTCGATTTTATCTTTTTGTGATAATGTTTATTTTTCTCACAAGTAGTGCGTCGGTTGGGCTTTTATTCTTTTATATGAATCCCTATTCCGCACCCAGCTCGCCTCGCTCACTCTGATGGGAATTGGACTTTTTCTGATGGTTGCAAGTCTTTTGACACCACTGATCTCAAAAAGTATACTATCGAGGCGATGTCAATCTTCAACAATGAGCGCAAGTATTCGCCAAGCTCATTCTGCTCGCGCTTATGACAATTTTTATGGTTTTGTCACTTATAATATTCAAGAATGGCACATTACGCTCACTGGACTCGGCAACACTAGCCTGCGTGGAAGTAATCGTTTCAGGCTCTCGATTAATTCTTTTATGTTTACAAATCTCAAACTCATCTCATATATATTTTTGAGATATGCCTGGTTTTTATGGAGCGCTCTGGTGGTATTTACAGATATCAAGCTTATGTTCGGGAATGTATGGCGTCGTTCGTCTCTATTGATACCGCTGCGTCTATTATTAATATTTTTTCTCTTTTCGCTTTTATTATTGCATGGATATTTCGGAGTATAATGTCTCGGAAAACTCTCCCACAAGGGCGATAGTACAGGGTTTCTTGGGGATTATTGGAGTTCTCATCTCTGGAAAGCGTCTGTTGTGGGTCTCTCATCCCTCATTCCTCTCTGGAGCTAGTGTGTTTTATGAATCACTTACACAACATTTCCCCTATGGCGGGCTAGAACTAAAATCTTGGAATTATTATTCTTCTGGATTATACCAACCCCTCAAAAATCTCACCACTTGCTACACCTCACTAATTCAGTGGGGTTTTTAAAATATTTTAGACATCTCGATTTCTCGAGATTTTTCCTTATTCAGCGATAGAAAGAGATCCGCCAGCCTTTTCGATAGCTGCTTTTTGCAGAAGCGAAGCTGCATCAGCTGTTGGCAGTAACCTTGGCTGTAAGAGTACCACGTCCAAGAAACTTTCAAAAGTTTTCCTTTTTCACGGATAACTCGTCGTTCATAAAGTACTGCGTAATCCACTGTTGTAACACTCATCCTGAGCCAATTTTCAATCTGATCAAGATTCACGATTACAAATTCTTCAGGATTATACGCTGTAAATCCACGACGCTTTGGTGTTCTCATGAAAAGGCGAGTCTGTCCACCTTCAAAAGTTGGATAACGCTTCCTTTTCCTGTACGAGAATTCCGCCCTTCATACCACGACCAGAAGTTCCACCAACACCTGATCCACGACCTCGCGCAAGACGAGTCTTTCGAGCTATGAACCACTGGTTTGGAGCAATTGTTGAAAGATTTGCCATAAAAATAGAGAGTTAAAATGCGTTTGCAAAATTGTTTTGCTTTGCTAAACGAGCGGTAGGAAGATGGTTTGAGAGACTGAAAAGAGCCTTCAAAAGTCACGCGAGTATTTGTAATAGTGTTTGGTGCCCCTGTGTTGTTTTTGCGTAATCACATCTTTAAGACCTGCAACTGCGAAAACTTTACGAGCAGAACCACCAGCAATACCAGTACCTGGGTGCGCTGGATGAATGAAAATCGCGCTGATTTGAAGTTTGCAGTCACATCGTGTGCAATCGTTCCATCTACGATAGGGAAAGTAATGAGGTTTTTACGAGCATCTCGAAGAGCTTTTTCATAGCACTGAACTTCACCAGCCTTCCAATACCAAGACCAACACGACCTTTTCCGTCGCCATTATCCATAGACACTGGAGCAAGTTACGTACCAGCAGCAGTTACACGAGTTACACGGTCAATTGCAAGAATTTCTTCCTGAAATTCCTTCACTTCCTCACGAATTCCTCTACGGTCATTTCGGCGAGGCTTACGGCTCACGACCTTTTTCAGAAGTATTTTCTTGAGTGTGTGTCTCCTGAGTCACTTGCTGTTACTGTTTCCAGCTTCAACTACTTCTGTCTCTGAGTTTTTGAGAGTATCGACATATTAAATAGAAGAAAGATAATTAAAAATGCACTTGCTTCGCGAACCCGCTTCGCAAGAACTTTACGACCATGGTAAAAGATATCCTCCACGATCAAATACGCAAGTTTTAATGCCTTTTATCAAGCATCGCTTTTGCGATCATATTTCCTACTGCGGCTCTTTTCTGATTTATTTCCAGAAGTAACTTTTGGAGATCACTTGCTGAACAGATTGGTTACAGAATTGATATCGTCAATAGCTGAGCATAGATATGCGTATTACTGGAAAAACTGAAAGACGAAAAACGACTTTCAGAAGTCTGAATTGAGAACGCACTTTTATGTGCTCGCTTAGACGGTTTTTGTACTAAGCATAAAACGAATAATTAAGATAATGAATAGACTTTTTATTTTCCGGCCGTTTTTACCAGCTTTTTACGACGAATATGTTCACTACAACATATCGAATACCCTTTCCTTTGTAAGGTTCAGGTTTCTGGAGTGAGTGAACATAGGCTGCAAAATAACCAAGGGTTTGTCGTGAGAAGAAAGGTGAATAATATTTTTTATTATCCTTATCTACTTCGATGCAGTAATTCCTTTCCTGGAGCTTCTACTGGTACTTTATGAGAGAAACCAAAGAAAGTTCCATTTGGAGGGTCTTTTACATCAAATTTGTAACCAACCCCGACGATTTCAAGAGACTTTTGTAACCTTCAGAAAGTCCCACCATCATATTCTGAATCAAAGAACAGAGTAAGACCCCAAAAGCTTTTGTTGTTTTTTACTGTCACTGATTTTCAATAGAAACTTTTAAGTATATTATCAGCCTGCTCAACGCGAACACCTTCAAGTACTGGTACAGTAAGTGTATGTTTGCATTTTTGCAACTATCTGCTTCTGGCGTGATTTCTACAGTCACTCCAGCAGGAATAGTAATTGGCCGTTTTCAATTCGAGACATAATAAATAAATTTAGATTTTAGGATTAAACGGAATTTGGACTAGTAAATTTCGCAAAGTTCACCAAACCAGAACAGAGTGTGCTTTCGTACTCCAGTAAATCACACCCTTTGGAGTAGAGAGAATATAGATTCCCACCCATTACGAGTTTCGGATATCAGCAGATTTGATGTAAATTCTGTCCTGGTCGACTAATTCTTCGGAATGATGGAATATATTTTGTTTTACGAACACTTCAAAGCTGAACAGAAAAAGAACGAGAATCTTCTGCAAGTTTGTAGTCCATAATATAACCATTTTCTTCAAAATACGAAGAATTTCACCTCTCATTTTAGAAAACGGAACAGTTACTTCGTGAAGACGAGCAAGATACCCATTTCTAAGACGCGTGAGAAGATCGGCGATAGAATCGTGTGTCATAAGTTTTAGAATTTAGAATTATACTCGAAGAATGATAGAATCAATTCTACCAACTTGAGTTTGCGAACACCCATGAGTTCTCCAGCATTAGCCTTTTCACGAATACAAATACGGCAAAGTTGAAATTTACCAATATATCCGTTTACACGACCACAGTTTGAACAACGTGGTAAAGTCGTGTAGAAAACTTTGAGTTTTTCCGAGTTCTTTTGCGCGCTCAGCTCTGAGCTTGTTGACATTTATATACAATTGCTTTTCGAGCCATAGTGAGAAAGGATTAACGACTGAATGGAAAACCGAGTTTTTGAAGAGGCATGAGAATGCTCTTTGCTCTGAGTTTTAAATTTGATAGTAATCTGCATACCGTGTGTTTTCACTACATCAAGTTGAGGAACTTCAGGGAAAATTGTATGTTCTTTAATACCAAAGTTAAAGTTTCCATCTTTATCAAAAGATTTTGCAGAAATACCACGGAAATCACGAACACGAGGAAGTACTGGCAGCAATCAATTTTTCAAGAAAATCGTACATACGCTGACCTCGAAGAGTTACCATCATACCAACTGGCATTCCTTCACGAAGTTTAAAGTTAGAAACTGATTTTCGCGCGTGATTTACACGAGGAAGTTGTCCTGTAATCAAGGCAAGATCATTCTTGAGAGAAGAAAAATCTTTGTGACCAGAAGCAACATAGCTACAACACCCATATTCACTACAACTTTTTCAATCATAGGAAGCTGCATTGATAATATCAAGTTCTTTCGCAATTTCTGGAAGAACTTTTGAGTATACTTTTCTTTAAAAGACATAAGAAAGAATTAAATATCGCGCTTGACATACTGCGACTAAAATAATGAACCAGAGAGTTGTTCCAGATGCAAAACGAACTTTTCCGTTTTCGATACGATATCCAACACGAGTTGTTTTCCAGTTTTTGGATCCATAAGCATTACATTTTGATACATCGATCGTTTTGGCAATTTCTACTCTGGCCAGGTGTTGCGCCTTTGTTTTTAATGTGGCGAGTAACAATATTTACCCCTCAACAACAACTCTGTTTTCCTTTGAAATGCACGAACTACTTTTTGCTTTCGTTCCTTGTCCAGAGATGACGATAACTTCATCATTTGTATGGATTTTCATAAAAATTTGAATTAAAAATGTATAATGTTTGTTGATAATGGGAATTATAAACATCTGGGGCAGAGTGAAATAATTTTCTGGAAACCTCGTGCGCGAAGTTCGCGGAATACTGGTCCAAAAATACGAGTTCCCTTTGGTTCACGTTTGTCATCAATGATAACACAAGCATTATCATCACTACGAACATATGTTCCATCTGGGCGTCGAATCTCTTTTGCCACTCGAACGATTACCGCTTTTACTACCGCTCTTGATGTTTCCATTTGGAAGAGCACGTTTGATAGCAACAACAATAATATCACCAACACTTGTATAGCGTCGTTTTGATCCACCAAGAACCTTAATACAGAGCTTCCTTAGCACCAGTATTATCAACAACTACAAGTCTACTTTCTGTTGAATCATAGAAGATATTTTAGAAGGAGAATTAAAAATTTTGAAAGATTATACTGCGCTGTGAGATACAACAGAGATCTTCGATGAGAGCCCATCGCTTAAGGCGAAGACATAGGGCGAGTTTCACGAATCGTTACAGTATCACCAACCTTTGCAATCGCGTTCTCATCATGAGCATAAAATTTTGATGATGACTTATAACGCTTTATATTTTGGATGTGTTTTGTATGTCTCAACAGTGACTACAATAGTTTTTGTCATTTTTGTACTAGTCACAACACCAGTTTTTGTTCGCATAGAAGAGAAAAATAAAGAAGAAAATTAGAGTGATGACGAAAGAAAATGTTGAGATGCGAGCAACATCTTTTACGTACTGCACGGATCAAATGTGTCTGTTTAAGTTCACCGAGATCTTTCTTTCATTGTAAGAACGAAAAGCTCTTTTCTGTGCCTTGGCAAGCTCTGCTAAAAGCTGAGATTTTTCTAGTGCTTTTGAGTTCGTCTACTCTTTTATTTGAAGTAGCTTGGAGTTTTAGCCAGTAACAATAGTAAATTGAATATAATCAACAAAAGAAACACAAATCCTAGAGAAATTATTAGTATTTTCAATGAAAGAGAAAAACTGAAATCAGTTTTTGAAAGAATAATTTTCGTTTTAAGTGGAAGTTTGAATGATGCACGAGTAAATGCTTCACGAGCAACTTCATGGTGAGATATCACCAATTTCAAAAAGAATTCGTCCTGGTCTTACTGGAGCGCGGTACATTTCTGCTCAGAACCTTTACCACCACCCATTGGAACTTCAAGAGGTTTTTAGTGTAGTTTGTCTGGGAAAATACGAATCCAAAGATTTCCACCTTTACGAAGGTATGGATCATTGCCTTTTACGAGCACTTTCGATCTGGCGAGAAGTGATGTATCCAGCCTCTGTAACCTTCAGAGCATAATCCCAAAAGCAATTCTCAGAACCACGAGTGGCAATTCCCTTGATTACTCCACGATGAGCTCTTTCGATATCGTGTTCTACTCGGTTGTAGCATAGGATTGAATTATTAAATTATAAATTGAGATTTTTGAAGAAATTATTTTTGAAAACATTTCCTTTAAAAATCCATACTTTTGATACCAATAGTACCAGCGGTTGTTTTCTGCTCTTTCATAAGCAAAAATCAACATCAGCACGAATCGTCTGAGTAGGGATAGAACCATCCTTGTAAGTTTCTTTTTACGAGCAATTTCTGCACCATTGAGACGACCCTCCAAGTTTTTACTCACACGAGACCTCCTTTTTCCATTGTACGAGCAATGGCGTTTTTAATAACACGGCGGTATGGCATTTTCTTTTCAATCTGACGACGCAATAGAATCAAAGGACGATTGAAGCAGAAAGTTCAGGTTTTACTTTTTACTTCAAGAGTAAAGTTATATTCTGGATATTTTTCTCAAGAAGTACCTTTAAGAGCGTTGATATTTTTTCATCATCGTTCCCAAGAACAAGAGCCGTACGAGAAGTATAGATTGTGATAGAAACAGTATTGTCTCCGCTGTGGTTAATGAAGATATTTTGCCAGAGGGAGACTCTTTATAATGCTTCGTAACAACAGATCGGATTGCTACATCAGATGAAACATGACGACCGTAAGATTTTTATCATAAAATCCGTTTGATCTCCAAGATTTGATGTATCCAATACGAAATGCTAGTGGGCTAACTTTGTGTCACATAGGTTTTAAGTAGAAATAAAATTATAGTCAGAAAAGAGTAATATCAACATTTGAAGTTCTTCTTCAGGATTCGATGTGCACGACCACGAGATACTGGGTTAATTCTCTTATACATCATTCCTTGAGTTACAACCATCAGAAGCAATTTTCAAATCTTCAATTTTTGAGAATCGATCGCACAGCATTATTAACAGCACTTTTTAAGTACTTTATGAACAATAGTTGCACCTCGGCATAAAGCGAAGTACATCAAGTGCTTCCTGTGCTGTTTTTTCCTCGAATAATATAAGCAATTACATTAGCTTTTTGGTGAGATGCGAACATTTCGAACAGAGGATTTCATATTTTTAGATAGTTAAATGTGGAATCTTGAAAATACTATTTATTTCCAGAGGAGCCATGAAGCGGCGAGTGAAAGAAAATTCACTCAAGCTTGTGTCCAACCATATCTTCTGTTACAAACACAGGAATATGTTGTTTTTCCATTGTGTACACCAAATCGTGTGTCCTCACAAATTCTGGAGCAATAGTACAAGCTCGAGACCACGTTTTAATAATAGTACCTGTTTCATTGAGTTTCTGATCATTACACGAGGATCAATATAAGGTCATTTTTAAGACTACGAGTCATAGGAAAAATTGTAAAATTTAGAGTGAAATGGAATTAGCCTTGAAGTTTTCCAGAGCGAGTACGAAGAATCCAACGATCTGTACTTCGGTGAGAACGAGTCTTTTCACACCGCGAGCAAGACGACCCCATGGAGTTTTTGGACCTTTCGCTGACCGATAGATTTGGTGTCCTTCACCACCACCCTGCGTGGGTGTGGTCAACCGGGTTCATAGATGAACGAGAACTGTAGGGCGACGACCAAGCCATCGAGAACGACCAGCCTTACCAATCGTTAGCTTGATTCCAATCTTCGTTTGAAACTACCCGATAGTAGCACTACATATGTACCAAACGAATTTCTCCAGAAGGCATTTTCAACTGAGTATATTCACCTTCTTGTGAAATCACAAGCGCTGAAGCACTAGCTGAACGAATAGAACTTTGCTCCTTTTCCAAGAATCAATTCTACATTGTATACTGAAGTCCTGTCGGAACAAATCCGATTTACACGATTTCCGCAAAACTGGTTTTTGCATCATTTGAAATAATACGTCATCACCAACTTTCATAGTTGAGTGAGCCCAAAACGTAACGACGTTCAAACACCATCTTTATAACATACAAGCGCAAATAAATGCAGAGCGATATGGATCGTATTCGATAGTTTCTACCTTTGCTGGAATTCCAAACTTTTTCAAGCTTGAAATCTACAATACGGTACATTCTTGTGTCCAGCACCTTGGTGGCGAACAGAAATTCGACCAGCACTGTTACTGACCAGCATTGCCTTCTTATATACTGTAAGTGGCTTGTATGGTTCATGAGCAGTGATTTCTCTCATATGCTAAGCCCGTCATAAAACGACGAGAAGCGCGTAGTTGGTTTATACTTTTTAATCGGCATAAAATTTGAGAGTTATAATAATGAAGAGAGAGATTAGTTAACCTTTCTGAAATTTGTCAATTTTTGACCAGCCTTAGCGTAATCATTGCCTTGAATACCTCGCTTTCGTTGTACACCCTGACGAGTAAAGTGAAAGTCACGAGTTTTGAGAACATTTACTTTTTGCAACTTCTGCACCATAAAGTGTGCGGATAGCATTTTTAATGTCAATTTTTGTGGTATTTGCATCAACAATACAAGTGTATACACCCGGGATGATTTCTCCATCAGTACTCTTGTTTGTTACCACAAAATGAACGAATCACAGAATAAAGAGAATTCATAGGAAAATTTTTAATAACTAAATAATACAGGGTATTATTTTGAAAAAGTGTTCATAAAGATGCTTTGTGTGAAGCTTGAGAAAATCAAACTCTGATACTTAAGAAGATCGTGTGGATTCAAATATTCTACATTCATAGCATTGAGAATTAGTAGGAGGTTGTACGCACCAAGTACTGAATTTTTCATCATCGAGTGAGTAGCAACCAAAGGTCTGGTCTATAGCGTTCATAAGAGCTACAACATCCTTTGTTTTTGTTCGTTAGAAGCTCAACTACTTTTACAGAGTTCTTCAGAAGCTTTTGTAGAAAGAAGAGAGAAGCGCCAAACGACGTTCCTGACGATTCATATCAACTGCAGAAAATTTTCGAGTATTTCGTGGACCAAATGTAACACCTCCTCCCGACGAATTGGTGAGCGACGTCACCGCAATGATATTACCAGTTCCTTTCTGACGGAAGAGCTTTCTTTGTAGTACCTTTAACTCCTCCACGAGTTTTGCATGAGCAATGGCAATATGACCATTGCGTTGCTGATGCATGAAGTTGTGAATGAGTCCTGTATTTGGTGTAACACCAAAATGAGAAGCTTTGGGAGATCTACTCGTACCTTTCTGCTTTACCGTTTTTATCAAATAGAGGGCTTTCATGAAATGAATAGAAATTAAATAATTAGAATGGAAAAATTCTCATTCAACTAGAATGCAAGAGTAATAAGAGAATTACGAGCTCCTGGAACTGACCCTTGAGAGCCACAACATTCAATTCTTTATTTACAAGAACCATTGAACCTTTTTGAGAGTAACGCGATCAAGACCCATGTGTCCGTGCATCTTTTCCCTGGTTTTGTACGAGATGAGGTTTTGGTTACCGATGAGCGAGAGCGCGGTGAATTTTGAACCATGTGATGCTGGACCACCTGGCAAGTTCCAACGCTTACCATAGCACCCTGAAACCTTTGCTTTTGAAGTACCAATCACTGTATGAGCTCTACGCCGTCAGCATATCAAGAGTGATTGTATCACCTTTGTTCATACCTTCTGAGCGCCAGTGTGTTCAAATTCACGGAGAGTTTCTCCCGTCCATCGTGCGAACTCCAAACAGCAGCGTAACCATCGTTTTCGATGTTTTAATCTGTGCAATCTGCAGTTGTGGCACAGGAAACAAGAGTGGGGCTGGCGTAAAAACCCCATTATGGACTCCACGCGAGTCATCTCGATGCAATAATACCCCGCCATATAAAAATATATATCTAAATAATGAGTAGGTTGCCAATGTATTTTCCGCAGAAAATAGTGTTAGCACTCTCACTTTCAGTGACGAGTACTTTCACGAATAAATAAAAAGCTCGGGGATTGCGCGCGCATAAATGTCAAAAGTAGATAAAATGTCAAGTCAGCATAGAAAAATAGAAAACCCTCCATAGGATTTTTAAAAATTTATAGCATATTTCGCAAACATATGGATTGCAAGAACTCAAAATACGGACGCTCTGAGCGCAAAAGTGAAATCAGAAAAATTTGTTTTGTGTCATGTTTCATCTGGAAATAGTATGCTGATAACGAGCTTACTATATATATCTGCAGGTATTATTCTCCAAAAAGTGAAGAAAAATAATAAAATTATATGGAAGTCAGGGTTGTCTTTGGAGGAATTGACAAGTTGGAGGAAAACACGAGAAAGGATGTGAGGAAGTCAAGAAGACTGCTAAAGTGAGCGCAGCCGCGCTCAAGAATCAATCAATAAATCCTTTTTCATCAATAATCAACATACCGGAACGTTTACAGTATAGTCCACAATGACAGAGAATATAATCCCAACCCCCAATAAGTGATGCTAAGTTCCATTCCATCCCTTTTATAATAATCAAACGCTTTAAGTCAAACAGATCTCCAAGCCAAACATCAGAAAAGCCTGTTCAAAATTTTCATACCACTAAAATCATAAATTTACTCAAATACTTTCTGAGGATTTTAATTGAACATGTGCTGAGGCTATTGGTTGATCTCTCGTCAGCATAATCAGAAAGATTTTTATCAAAGAAGCACTGAGAAATCAATGGCTGATTTTTCGCAAAATCATCTCAAATTTTTGAGAATTATGCAAATCCAAATCTGGAAATTGTATTTTATCCCAGCGATTCAGAAGACAAAACTTCAAGCCATACGCGCACTCGCCCATCGGCCTTCTTTGAAATTTTCAAAATCGCCCCGCGAATAATGTGTCACGTTCTAGCGCAAAATCGCCAATTTTGAGGTGCTCATATTTTTGACAAGCCATCACTCGGAATTTTGAGAATCAGCATCTGTATCAAAAGAAGAAACCGCGCGCACAAATCTCAATTCTTTTGAAAGCATCGAAAAACTCAAAATCCATCGCATCATTCATCCCAATAATCTAGTCAAATTACCTGCAAGCATTCTTCACGCATCTCCATTTCCATCGGCACGCACAGACTTTTGTATGGCCTCATTTTTGAGCGCCGTCATCGCATCTTCCTGCAAATCTGAATCTCGTGAACTTCGCGACCCAATTTTTCATATTCGATGTGCAGAAGCACTTCTCCTGGCAACAACAACACGAAGATTGGAAAAATTATTTTCCAGCATCACCGCGTGATCAATCGAATGAAGATACCTTTTCGCCCAAATTGAGGAGAAAACTGTCTCCACCGAACGCCCGCCACGTCTGTGTTCAGGAACACGAACCGACATTCGAGAACCTGGATACAGCGTGTACGAATCATGCTCGGTATAAATTTTTCCTCGCATTTGCAGTGTCGCTTCAAGTTCCAATCTTGGAGCCAATCTTCCGCGACTCCGCATTTTACTGATGCAAAAGTCTGTCTCAGCTGAAGCTGCGTACGTGAAGCGATCCGGCCAAAAAGCGTTAAGCTTCGGATTTTCTCTTTGTGTAATAATCGTATCTTTTTCTTTGAGTGCGAATATTTTCGTGTTTCAGAAAGCTAGAAATAGCTCACGTCACCACGCACGTATACGCGCCGCGCCAGAATCCACCAAAAGATACGGATCTATGGGATCATCGGCGAATAGCGCGATAGTATTTGTAGGGCGGAAACACCCATCGCTGTGATAAATATGGTCACCAAAAATACGGAAATGGAGGAGAAAAATCATAAAACTGATTTTATCAAAATAAATATGATACAGCGAGTATAGCTACTATTTTTCCAAAAATCATGAATAAAGTATCATCGCCTCATTTTAGCATGTTCTGCTTTTTACGTTTTCTTTCAATTTACAAAATTATTGTTTTTCAAACTCGAAAATTTCAAGTAGAAAATTTTCTCGACGCACCGTCAATAGCATATTTGCGATCGCGCGCGCTACGCTCTCAAAGAAAATTTGGAAAAATATATTTCGACGAATGCGTATCAGGCACGCAGGCTGCTGGCGGCTTCGCAGCAAAAAGCATGCCTGGCGAAAACGGTGATTAATGGTTTCACAAGACGATGCAATGAAACGCGAATGTCGTACACAAGATATTTATGCGAAAATAGCGGAAAACGCGAAGATCCGAACTGCAAAATATCAAACCCTGAGCGCTGGCAATATTTGTTTCCAAAATGGCCTCAATAATATTGAAGATAAAAATCCCCAATTGTAGATAGAGGATAATTCCATCTTCATCGCGACGAGTGTGGATTTTTGCTTGGGATCAAACCGTCAACCACGAGCGCTGGTGCTGCCAAGAAAATTGATCGACCACGTTCAAACCACAGTTCCAAAAATCATTGCAAGCACAAAACCTGATGGGATCGTGACCAAAAATAGAAACATCGCAAAGAAGAACAATCAAAATAGTGAGCGAGGTAAGAGCGAGCGGCGCATTGTCCCGTGAATCGCTTCATCAATAATTGTTGGCAAATTTTTCTTTTCTCTTCTTTAAGCGTAGCGCGAACTCGATCCATAATCACAATCTATCATTGATAGAATATCCAAGCACCGCGAGCACTATGATCGAAAAAGCATCAATTTTAGAATGCTGAAAAGTGCTGAAGTCAAGACACAGCCCAAACGCCACCACCACATCATCAAAAGCGAAATTCCAGTTACCACTGCAACGGCCAACTCGCCATTCCCGGAATCGCACCAGAAATGCATACATAATATAAATGGAAATCATAATCACCATAAGTGTAAGCGAAATATCCAGAATTCTTATTATATTCCCAAATGATGCACCAATATTTTCATATTGTGATTAGGGTGATTTTCCCATCAGAAACGCTATTGTAGAGTTCTTGAAGATTGTGGAAAAATTTTTCTTGGTTGCATTTGACAAAAGCCGTTTTAGTCGCCGTGTCGCCCGTTGTCATCGCCTCATCAACACCAATTTTCGATCATAAAATCATCTGAACCTGCACTCGATAAACGAGAAAAATCCGTCAAAATCGCTTGTTCTTCACGAAAGCGTATTTTCGCTTCAGCGATAAATTTTTCTGCTTCAGAAATTACTTTTTCGGTATCAAATATTGGTTACATTATATTTGACCTGCACTCCACCCGTCAAATCAATTCCCTGATGAAATGGCAGAATAAATGGAGAAACAATGAAAAATAAAAAGAATCCCTGCGAGAATATACGCAAATTTTCGATTTTTAACAAATGAGTACATAAAATATTTTTAAATTTTCCTTATATTATGGGAGAGTGCAAAAGTCAAAAATCAGAAAATTTTGATGATTTTACTGAAAAATAGTATATACTTTCTAAAAACAAAAATTATGCAGTACAAAAATTCCTATTCAAATCGAAAATGAAGATACCATCGTTCTGGGCTTTCTTTACGGCAGCTCGGGATTATGATGGCGTTTGGTGGAATCGCTCACGCTCTCTTCAATTTTTGGAATCAAGAATTGGTGGAATCGCGCTCGTTCCAGCAATTATTGTGGCAGGAATGGTATTGGAATCGCGCTCGTTCGAATCGCAGAAATGACATTTTACCGCTAACGCTCAACCTTTTGCGATTGTCGCTCAATGAAAAAGCCCGTCCATGGTCGCAGTGAACTGATAGTTATACCGAACTTGAAATCGGCCACATTTCAACTTCAAACGAAAAATCGTCAAACGACTTCAAAGAAAGCTTTACTTCCTCAATCGCGAACAACGAAGATTTCGCGGAAAAACTCAAAAATCTCTAAAAATATGGTTGCAGAAAAACCACAAAATCCGTGAAAAGTGGGAAAACCGAATCAGGATACGAGCGTTCAGCGCTATATGCCTTTTTCTGAGATTCGCGACAATCTCATCGTAATGAAAGACGGTTCGTCTCGTATGGTTCTCAAAGTCCATGCGCTCAATTTTAATCTCAAAAAGTACTGAGGAGCAAGATGCGATTTTGATGAGCTATCAGCGTTTTCTGAATGCGCTCAATTTTTCCGATTCAGATCATTATTCTGCTCGCTTGCGTGGATATCGAAAGTTATATCAACAAACTCAAAATCTCGCACTCAAACAAGAAAAACTCCGCTTCTACAAGAGCAAACATACAAATATATTGACTTTCTTTTGACACTAATTGACTTGGCACAAATTATGAAAAAGAATTCTACATCGTGGTGCCACTACGATTTTGAAAAACAATGAAAGTGTTCGAAAAACTGATTTTCTCGGAATTTTTCGAAGTTTTTGGTCGGCGATTTCTAAACCGAATCAGTAGCAGATATTCGCGCTAACCGAAGTCGCGTTCAAAAAGCTTCACAAAGGAAATTCTGAACGACTCAGTACCATTAAATGTCACTTGAAAGTATTGACCTCGTGGAAGAACTCAAAAAGACGAACTTATCAAGCTTTTTATACAATTATTATAATCCACGAGTTGGTGCAGAAAATATGATGCGTGGAAATGTTGATGACTATAATTTTGGATAGGCGAGAAAATCTGCACTTTTTGAAAAATTTTATACAATGCACGCATGACTCGTGCGTTTCTTCCTGCTTCTTCTAATATTATTTGTCGCAACGGGAACGACATTCTCCTCATCAAACGATCTCACAAAGCAAAAGCTTTGGCTCACTTTCTTGGGCTTTTTCCTGGTGGAAAAGTGGATGATTTTGAATTTTTCGTGAAGCCTGACTTCGTGAATTGACCGAAGAAGTCGGAATTTACGCAAAAATATAATTTTTCGAGGAAACAATTGTTTTTCATCGAAATAATTCTGGTTCAAAAATTAGTTATTTTTGGACTCATAGACGAATGGGAAGGTGTTCCTGAGATTTGCGAACCCGACCTGGCAACCGACCTTGCATGGTTCCCCTGATTTCCGCTTTGCCATCACCTTTTATTCCACATCACAAAATCGCGCTTGATGCGATTTTTGGCAAATATTGCGTACCAAGAAATTGATGGTCTAAAAATTATGAAGAAAAATCCAAAAATCTCGTTGGAGAGCTTCTTTTGAAGGTTCCAAAAATCATTTTGAACGCTCGCAGTGAGCGATTTTTCGTGCGTGGAAAATTGGAGAAAAAATTTTTGCACGGCGATGTTGTGCTCGCAAAAATCACGAAAAATCGGAATCTGGACGGATGGCGGAAGTCGCGATTCTCAAAATCATGGAACGAACGCAAAAATTCTACTGGGACATGAAAATATATTTTTTGCGCCAAATTTTGGAACCATTGAAAAATTCGAATCGAGAAAATTCTCTGAAAAATTCCCTGATGATGATGTGATGATGGAATTTGAGATGGACGGAAAATTCACGAAAATCCAGAAAATTTTTGAAGCAACTGGGCACGACAGTGAAGTGGCGAGCATTTTATTTTTGCATAATATTCCTGAAAAATGGAATCCTGAGATTCGAAAACAAGAAAAATTTTTGAAAAATTTATACGAAAATTTGAAAAATCGAGCCGAATTTTCGAGTAGATTCACTCATCGCCGACGAAAAATCTTATTCCTGCATTCAAAAATAATCCGGATTTATCTTATTTTAATCAGCTCAAGCGGAACCGAACAGCTGTGGATTTGAGAAATTGGTATACACTGACGATTGATGGGGCGGATGCAAAAGATCTTGATGACGCGATTAGTATCGCAAAATACGATGATGGAAATTTTTTTACTCGGCGTGCACATCGCGGATGTAAGTCCATTTTGTCACAGAAAATCGCTAATCGATCACGAAGCTCGCACACGCGGTACGAGTATTTATTTGCCGCAGAAGGTGATTCCAATGCTTCCAGAAACACTTTCCAATCATCTTTTCGTAGTCTGACGCCAGAAACTGAGAAAAACACTCACTTGTCTGATGAAAATTGACAAAAAGTGGAAAAGTGTTTCACACCGATATTTTTGAAAGCCTGATTCAGAGCCAACATCGTAGCGAATATGGGAAAAATTTTTGAAAAATTTTCAGAAAAATCTTTGAAAATACATTGCTGAAAACACGACTTTCAGCGCTTTTTGAATTATTCGAAATCATTAAAAACGACGAAAAAGAAGGAAAAATTTCGTTTGAGACGACGGAATTGTATTTTTGATTTTGAAAAATAGTCACACGCCGATTGGAATGAGAAAACGCGATCGCAACGATGCACATCGGTTGATTGAAGAATTTATGGTGCTCGCCAATGAGGAGGTGGCAAATGGTGTACGAAAACGAAAAATTCCGTTTTTGTCGCGCGTGCATGATGAACCGAACGACGAAGGCATACAAATTCTCGAAAAATATTCTTGGGAAAAATCGCAAAAATCTGATTCTTCCAAAACATATCGCTGAATATCTCGAAAAACTCGATGAAAGTGCACGATATCACGCATCTCGTTTGATCCTTCCAAAATGTCAAAAAGCCATTTATTCACAATAGAAGTGGACATTTTCGGCTGGCGCTTGATTTTATTCACACTTTACCAGCCCGATTCGGCGCTATCCTGATCTCGCGACGCATCGCGCCATCAAGCAATATTTTGGCAAAAAAATTTGGATGAAAAATAAAAAATCACTCACCAAATTTTTTAGAAAAACAGTCGAAATTGCTACTTTGACAGAAAAGCGTGCCGAAATGATTGAAAAATTCTGTGGACAAAATTTATATGTTGCGATTTATGGAAGCTCATATTGGCGGGATTTTTGACGGAAAAATCTCGGGCGTGACGGATTGGGAATTTTTGTGGAGCTCGATATGGGCGTGGAAATTCTCGTGTATTTGCCACGATTTCACGATGTTCAGGTGGATAACGTCGTGGGCGCAATTATCGATCGTCATCAGAAAAATTATTTTCCAAATCGGCGAGAAAAACTATCAAAAATCAATAAAAATCCCTCAAGGAAGATGGGAAAAATCGTTGGCGAATTTATTACAAAAATCCTCGTATGAGGATTTTTAAATATATCAAAAAGATTTTTGGAAAAATGTAATACGAAGTGCCAAGCAAAATGACAATATATCCTATTGCAAAAGCAAAAACTACAAACAGTATGAATACTGGGCACGAATGAAAAATGAATCAATTCCTTTAAAAATTGAGTGCCCTGAAAAATTGGGAAAGAAAAATAAAAATTCCACGGCTAACACTCGCCATAACAGTCTGTTCATGCGTCGTCGCATACTCCAAAAGCGCGTATCCGCTGTGCCCACAATATACACCAAGCGTTCCAAAAAGTCGCAATTCCGCCTGACAAAAATCGAAAAACAAAATTATTACCAAAAGTGATAACCATTTGAGAAAAATTCCCAAGATCGCGAAACCAAAAAATCAGCGTCACTGGCACTTCATCATCAACCCCATCAAAATCGTTGACAAAATCAACACAAGAATCAGCAAAATCGCCGCAAATCCAAAAATTTTCCAAAAATAATTTTTCCACGACTAATCGGCCTTTAAGAGCGTAAGATAAATTGTTTTTCTTCAAATTCGCGCGACAAAAGGCGATTTCGAGAAACAAAAATAATCAACAATCCCGTGATTTCCATGAATGAAAGCCCCAAAAATCTGGCACGATAAACTGGGATTGATTAAGTGACAAAATATTGATAATCCCAAAGAGCATCACAATGCCGAAAAACAGGTTATCGAAAAATCGAGACCGAAGAATTTCGCGAAATGTATTGAGCGCAATTGTATACATATTATTTTGAAATATTGGAAAATTCGAAGATAATTCTTGGATAATTTTGTTTGTAACCAGCCAATTCAGCGTCATCAGCGCGAGGCACACTCTGGAAAATTGAATCTTCAATCGAGTTGGCGGGAATCAAATGAAAATGACAATGTGGAACCTCAAATCCCTCAAATTTCGCACAAAACACGCGCACAATGGGTCGCTTTTTGAAGTGCTTTTGAAATTTTTGCGCGGCCGAGCATCGCGTTTAAATATTCTGGCGGAACATCAGAAAAATGGTCAATTTCGATTTTTGGAATAATCAATGTATGCCCTTTTCTGTTGAGGAAAAATATCCAAAAACGCAAACTACAAAATCATCTTCATAAATCTTGAATGACGGAATTTTGCCAGCAATAAACCTTTGAGAAAAATAGTTGACATACGAAAAATGATTAATTAAATGAAAAATCAAGAAATGCACGATTTCGCTGATAAAAATCAGAAATCGACTGAGATTTTTTTCCCTTCCAATTTTTACAATTTCTGGGAAAATCACGCCAGAATGGGCTGCAATCGCAATTTTTTCCATCAGAATCTTTTAAAAACCTGTTCATATTTGTCAGTCGCGATAGCATCAGAAAAAGAAAATTTCTTCGAATAATAAGCGTTTTCCTTGTAAATATCAAAAATTCCCACACGGCGAATATGTTGATATTTATGAAAAACTGCGCGCACCCTGATTCCGAATCAATTTTTCCATCTTCTTTGGAAATTTGGTACAATATGTTGTTTTGCTGTGATTTTTGCTCCATTGGGGAATATTTTTCTGATTCTAATCACAAAATCCCGTCAATGAGAGCATTTGAAATTTCAGCAAATTTCCAAAAAGTGACACACTCGTTTCATTTGGAGAAATTGTAATTTTTGCAACACAAATCATCGCGCTTCATCCATGCCTCGCTCATCTGCATAATCGTCACACCAGTTTCTTTTTCCCCATTTAAAGCGCGACTGAACTGAGGAGGCACCACTGATATTTGGGTAAAATCGAGCCATGCACATTGATACACATGAATTTTCAGAAGTTCTTCTGGCAAAATTTTCCGTACGCCACAACGACAAAAATAATCGCACTGATACTCAGCAATTTTTCAAGAAATTCGGTATTATTTCGGATTTTTCTGGCTGAAAAACAGGAATTTTGTATGATTCAGCGAGTTGTTTGACAGGGCTTGCAATGAGCATTTGCGCGCGGCCAAATTTTTTTGTCAGATTTGTCACAGCAAATTCGACGGAAAAATTTTCATTTTCCAAAAGCCCACGAAGCACTCGACGCAGACAATTCTGGAGTTCCAAAAACCAATCTTTAAGCATATTTTGAAAAATTTTATAATTAGTATAAAAAGTTTTGTAAATGCAACTTTTTGAAGAGTGCGCAAGAAATTTGCTTTTTGAGCAAGAATTGCATACTATTTGAGATAATTTTTGTATGAAATTTTTAAAAATTTTCTCATTTTTGCTGGCAAGTTTTTAGTGTCACAATGATGCCTATCGCGCATGCACAAGACAAAAACGACGCCATCAATAATCTTTCCAATAATATCAAAACGGAAGGAACGGAACACAAACAAATTAATGAATTCACAAAAGATGTTGGTGAAGGCTATTTTATCAAATCAGATAGCACAAATGCAAACTGATGCGCTTTAGTGCGACATTTTAATATTGCGCAAGGAATCAAAATGCCATGTTGCTCATTGCGGTAATGATTATCGGCGTGATAAAATTGTTCACATCAGACGGAAGTGATGATGATGTAAAAATGGAAATACAATATTGCCTGACCGCGGCGGGCGCGATTTTTGCTTCAAATGGCGTATTCTATTTAAGGACGCTTCTCAAAAACCCAAGCAATGGAACTTCGGTTATTATTGATGCGAATGGGATGGGAATTTTGGAATAATATTTTGAACCACTCGTGGGCTGGTATATTATTTTACGGGATTTATATTCCTCGTGATGATGATTTACGCATTTTATATTATCGTAACAGGGTCAGGCGACGAAGAAAAATTTGGAAAAGGGAAAAATACGCTGATTTTTGCATTGGTGGGATTTATTTTGATTCAAATTCTCATCGAATCGTTTCACTTTTTGTACAGCGGCGTCCCAAAAATGTGAGCAAAATGAGCGGTCATGTTTGGGATTTGACGAAAACGCCATGTACCAGCAATTCTGAGGCCAGATTTGAAGGTGCAGTGGAACTTTTTGCTAATATTATCAAATATTTTAATACATTTTGACGATTTTCTGTATTCTGATGGCGATTTACTGGGTTGGCTTTTTATTTATTTCTGGGGTGATGAAGAAAAATTTCTCGCGCGAAAAATTATTATTTATATCGTGATTGGGCTGGTTTTGCTCGTCGCGAGCCACACAATTTTTAGATTTTTCATTCTCGAAGGAATCACATTCTAATTCATTATTATGCAGCTTTGGGAAAAATTTTTCTCATCATCATTGCGACGATTGCTCTTCGTCTGGTGGCAATATCGCAAAAATATCGCAAAACGCCGTTCGAAGGAAATGGCTTTTTTGCGTAGTGATGGCTCGAAAAGACAGCGACAGCGACGAGAAAAAGGAAACAATTCGAGATTTTAAAGAACAAATTTCTCCTCATGGAACAACTTTTGTCCAATCTCAAAATCGCTCTATCGCGGAAATTTTTGGGCTGGCTTCTGGGCAGGAATATATTTCTTTCGAATATACGGCGCACGCGAACGAAATTTATTTTTATATCGTGGTGCCGCGCAAATCCAAATTGCTCGTTGAAAAGCAAATTATTGGTTTTTATCCGGATTGTCTCATTGAAGAAACAAGCGAAATCAATATTTTTGAAAACAGAAAATCCGTGTTGGGCGAGGCGATGATTCTCAAAAAAGGCGACGAATTCCCAATTCGAACGTATCAAAAACTCGAATCGGATAGTATGAATGCGATTTTTGTCGGCGCTTGGTCGCCCCAGCGAAAATACTTCCGCTACAATTCAAATTTTTGCTCAAACCTGAGGATGACAATTGGCAAAATCGTATCAAAAATGATTCGAAAAGAAGAAAAATCCCGGAAAACGCCGATATATTTCATTCAATCCGCTCGTGTGGATGCGTGGATTTTTAGAAATTTTCCAAGATCCCGAAGAAAAATAAAAAGATGAGCCAGAGGTCGACGAAAAAGATCCGATTGACGATGAAGGTCTCATGAAAGAAAAAGTGAAAAACAGGATTTCTTGTAATGGTGCGAGTTATTGTGACAGCAGATGATGATGCGATTGCAAACGCGGAACTCAGAAATATTATTTCGTCATTTTCTCAATTTGCGTCGCCTGCGTACAATCGCTTTTCGACCGATGCGCCACAAATCGCTTTTCGGTTTTGATTCAATATTTTATTTTGCGACAATTTGCGTGGTGGCAGAAAAAAATTTTTGCTCAATATTGAAGAAATCGCGACACTTTTTCATTTTTCCGCATTCCAAATATAATAAGCAACCAGAAATTAAATGGCAGCATTTTCGTGTTGTGAAAGCGCCAACAAATATTCCGCACGAAGGATTGTATCTCGGGGATAATATTTTCCGTGGTGAGCGCCGAAAAATTTATTTGTCGAACGAAGATCGTCTCCGTCATTTTTATGTAATTGGGCAGACTGGTACGGGAAAATCATCGATTTTGTCGGTGATGGCGCCAAGATTTACGAAATGGTCGCGGGCTCGCGGTGCTTGATCCGCACGGAGATTTTGTGACGGGACTTTTGGATTTTATCCCAAAAACTCGCGCGGAAGATTTGATTTTTTCGACCCCGCCGATCAGAGTCGTCCGATGGGGCTCAATCTTTTGGAAGCTGATACTGATGATGAAAAACAAATGGCCGTTGGCGAGGCGACGAGCATTATGATTAAAATTTTTGGACCAGAAATTTTTGGTCCACGAATCCAGGATTATTTCCGAAATGGCTGTCTCGCGCTTATGGATTATCCAGAAGGTGGAACGCTTATTGAGTTGATTAAACTTTTACGGATGAAAATTTCCAGCGTGAACGCGTACAAACGATTAAAAATCCAATTGTAAAAACTTGGTGGAAAAACGACATGCAGCGATGGGCGACCGAGAAAAAGCTGAAATGATTCCATTTTTGCTGCCAAATTTGGTCCATTTATCACCAACACGCTGATGCGAAATATCATCGGTCAGACAAAATCGGCGTTTGACATTACGATGTCATGAATACTCAAAAAAATTCTTTTTGGCAACACTTTCCAAGGGGGTTTTGGGTGATATCAATTCGAGCCTGATTGGTCTTATTCTTGTTTCAAAATTCAAAATGGCGGCAATGAAGCGCCAGCTAAATGCCCGCGAGCGAGCGAAAAAGATTTTTCTTATACATCGATGAATTTGCAAAATTATGTGACGGATTCGATCGAGTCAATCTCTCTCGGAAGCGCGAAAAATATCGTCTTGGGCTGATTATTGCGCACCAATCATTTGGGGCAATTGCAAAAATCTGACGCACTTACCAAATCTAGCCTCAATCTCAAAGACGCGATTTTTGGTAATGTGGGTTCCATGATGAGTTACAAAATCGGCTCAGAAGATGCCAAATTGCTGGAAGAACAATTTGCGCCAGTATATTCCAATCATGATTTTGTGAATATGGATAAATTTCAGGCAGCACTTCGATTGTCGGTGGACAGCCAACCAAGCCAAGGCTTTTCGTTGGATGTTCCGCGGCCGTGGCTTGAAAAATGAGATCCAAAAATCGGTGAAGCGCTCAAAGAATTTTTCTCGACTTCGATACGCGCGTGAACGAGAATTTGTGAAAAAGATATTATTTATCGCATTTCTTAAATTTATGAAAAATATTTGAACACCGATGATGGCGCTGGAGTTATGGAATTTTTCACGCAAAAACCCAGCGAACGCCGAAATCATTCCGAGCGAACATAAACCCTCGATTTTTAAAGTTATCAGTCGTATCTTGATGGCGCAAAATCCTATTGTGATAGCACAGATCGATATTGGGGAAAAATAATGCGATTCGCCCGATTCCTCAATATCCTGAACTCAAAGCCAACGCTGTGAATCATCAAATTACCCGAACGCAGAATCTTCCAATCTTTCTACGGAAGATCGACTCGCAAGCGAACTTGATATGAGTCGAATTTGGATTTTTCTGGATTTAAAACACTCAAGTAGCAAGAATCCAGTATCGACAGTACGATGAATTCATTGTTTTCGTGTGCGATTGTTAATTCTCGTTTACGCATTCTCAAAGGGCTTCGTGAAACTGTGAAAGTACCTCAATGGAGCTAATTCCGAAATCACGACACAACTCAACAAAGAGCAAACTCCCTCGAACGAGAAAAAGATAATTTGCAGTGGCAATAATTCTGATGCTAATCAAACGACTGTAATGCAAGAAATTGTGAATTCTGCGACGCGACAATATTGCCATTATCGTTATTATTTATCATATCTTGACACAACTCTTGAAGCTGATCGTGCATATGTTGAAAATGTTGAAAAAGCTATTGGAACCGGGAGTGGGACTACAATCGCGAGATTCTGAAGCTTGGGAGCCAAATCATACAATAATTATGCAACAGCACTTGAAACCGAAATTCATCGTGATGCGACGCTTCCGCGTGCGATTCGAACTTTTATGGATATGGAAAAAGCGTATCCGGTACACTTGATGCTTGCAATTATTTCATGATGATTATATTCGCCTCAGAAATAATCTTTCCACTTATATGAACGCGTCAACGCAGACATATCTCAAAGCATACAACGCACAGGACGCTAATAAACGATAAAAACTTGCATCAAAAATCCCAATTTTGGGATTTTTATTTGTCAAATTATTTTTGCGCGTTCAAGGTATGAGCCATCTTCTGTTGAAACGATGATGAGGTCGTCCTGGTTTACAAATCCTGGAACTTTCACCTGAAGGCCAGTTTCAAGAGTTGCCCATTTTCTACCTTTCCGTCGGCTGTATTTCCAGCAACTGTTGGTTCACATTCAGTGATCTGAAGTGTGACACGAATTGGAAGAATAATACCAACAAATTTTCCTTCAAAAGTCTGAAGATCGACGATAAGTCCTTCTTTCAGATAATTTGCAGCGTCACCAATATCATCTGCGTGAAGTTCCACTGTTTCGTAAGTATCCTGATTCATAAAGGCAAATTCATCACCAGACTGGTACAAAAATTCTGCCTTTGAGCGTTCAAGAATTACATCATCCAATTTTTCTTCTCCGTCCATTACGCGGTCGCAGTTGTGTTTTGGATAAGGTAAGGCGCATCGTAATATTGGTTGCACCGCGTCCACCACGACTGCATTTCGTGTTTTACCACGAGAAAAATATCTCCATCAATTTTGAGAACTGTCCAACTTTTTCGCTTGTAGAGTTGTTTTTCATAATACAAAACTTAAAAAGTTTTTGTATTATAGGAAAAAATTTTGAAAAAGCAATTTTTAATTTTGAAAAGCTTCTGAGCGTCGCTTGTTCGATTTCTTTTTCGAGCTCTGTCTGAATATCTTTCATCAAAAACCAAATCAGAAAGCGTTTTTACGATTCGTAAATCTCGTCTTGATATAAAAAGAAAAACCCAGCACACGCCAACAAAAATATCGTGCGATCAATATAAAAATTATTGACAAAACCACAGCATTATGGCTGTGATCAGATTGTCTGGTGCTGAGAGAACACCGAAGTGTTATATAGTAAAAATTCCAGTATAATTCATATTTTATGACTATGATGCGGATTCTTCAAACCAATTCTCCAAAAATAATCAGCCGTTCAAGCGTTGTTCCGATTGGCCAACAAGTCATGAGAGAAATTTCTTTTTCATTTGGGTCACGAGCGTTAGCACTTCTGTATCGCCTGGCTTTACAGTCGTGCGGTCAGTCACTTTGTAGACAAATTTTTCTGATTATACATACAATAATTTCATCACCATCTTCAAGTGTGTCAAGCAATGCAAAACATCATTGTAATCACTTTTTAACCAAGGAACATTGGAAGAATGTCCAAAAATAAAGGCATTTTTCGCCAGGACGAGCTGTTCCTGGATATCGAAACAATTCCTTTTGGCAAGCTCTGCTTGAAAAATTTCATGCATTTCTTCAAATGGCGTATTTTTGTCATGATATACGTCAATGAGCGGAATATTTTTCGCAAGGCGCGGAATTACGATACGATTTTTCTTGTGGCGCTACCGAAAATGAAGCTTTTTCTGCTGACCGCAAAGGCACATTGAAAGCAAATTTTCTGAAGCATATTTTCGAGAATACACCATTTCTGGGTTTTGCGCCGCAATCTTCAATCATCGCGCGCTGTTCAATATCTTCCTCCGTTTGTCTCGCACCCGCAATTTCAGCGTGAGAATTATTGAGAATATCATTCATTTTTCACCGGCATGCAGCATACGCATCAGGATTAAACCATGCGCCACTCGCGCGCTATACGCGTTAAAAATTCATGGCACCCATCATCACTGAAAAGATCGTTGTGAAAGCGCAATATAAGTTACAAAAATTTGGGATACTCGAAAAAGTTGATGCACAAAAAGTTTTTGGTCGTGTTGTGAAAAAGAATTTTTCGCGAGAAATTTTTGATTTTGTTTGTGTTTTTGGAGTTTCTAGATTGATTTTTCAGCTTCTAGAAGCGGATCAGAAAGATTCATATGTATTTTTATTTGAAATATTTTTGTATTTGTCCAAAAACATTGTAGCAGAATTTAGCACATGCAAAAATTTTTACTAAGTTTACGAGATTTGACAAAATCAAATCTTTTGATAAAATTTCTCGGTATTTAATTTTTACTCGTCTATGATCTGCTATTCTATCAAGAAAGAAGGTGAAACAAACGAAAAACTTTGATTCTTCGACACAAGAAGTCTCAGACTCGTACAGCGAATAAGCTTCGTAATGCACAAACTCATTCTAAAGCTCCTTCTAAAAGAAAGATTCGTGAGAGTGCTATTATTCGTGAATTTTTACCGTTCAAAAGGTCAAGGTCTTGGGCGCTAATAGTACTTTTCCAGATTCCCATATGACAATTTTTATTTTGTTAAAAAGTGTCATCAAAAATCCCGCTTTTGGGATTTTTATTTTAAAATCAATCGCATCACATTTGAGGTTTCAAGCTCGATGACGCTCACGTTTTACGAGTTCGATAAAATGAACGCATTGTTGCTTCCACATCCATCATCGCATGCGCGCCTTCGAAAAATCGCTAGCTGAATAAAAATTTATGTAATTCAGCCAATTTTGGCGGCTTGAAGGACATTCCACTGACCGCAATTTACAATATTGTGTCGAACTTTTCATCGTACAAACGATCGGTGGATGTATATTCACCCGTTCTGACCGAGGCGCTCCAGTTCGTATCCAAGAACTTTCCTCATCATACGAAACATTGTGTCCAGGACCACATCCAATACTCATTGAGTACGCGCGTCATTTCGTCAATCTTTCCTTCGATGTACGGCCCATTTTTCAACATCTTTATCATAAGTCATGTACTTGCGACGCAGAAAATGGAATCGAAATTCGGTTTTATCAAAAATTGTAGCGTCTCCAATTCTTTTGTATTCATTATTTTCGTCGATTTCAACAATCGCGGCAAATTGCACGATATATGGCTGATTTTCGAGCGCACCATCGCGAACTGGAAACCTGTTGTTTCCGTATCAAAAACACAAACTTTCATAAAAAATAAAAATCGACTGATATAATAAAAATTTTTCGTTTTTCAAGTTTTTCAAAATTTTTCTAAGAGAATTTTGTATATCCTCGAAGGATTATTTTGAAAGATCTCTGCAATCGTAATTTGTGTACGAAGATCAACGCGACCTGTTTGTCCAATATTTTTGGCAGACTGATATTTTCGAGCGCATGGAGGGTTGAAAGATCCATTTTTCCAGAATTGTTAATCCGTGGAATATCCTGATTGTCTGAGAAAATTTTTGGAGATTTTGTACTTTCTTTCATCCGTTACTCCGAAAAATTGGTACTTCATTTTCACTCAATTTTTCTGCGTCAGAAGAATTGTTTGCATTCAAATTTTCTTGTGTCGAAGGAAGATGTTTTCGTTCGAAGATTCTACTTTGGAGTCTGAACGCTCCCATTTTTGAGAAAATTATTGTATACTTCGCTGAGTTTTGCGGTAGTTTTTGACCATACTTCGCGCCAGCATCTGTGCGAGAATTGATCACCCCATAATCAAGCTGAAATTGTAAAATTACATCAGAAAAGTGCGCCCAGAAGTGTTATATCCGATTGTTTGCACTTGAGAGCCAAAATCGCCAGCTTTTGGAGCATTATTGAGGATATTTTCAAGATCGAGTGAAACGGAAGTTCCACTATCTACAATCGTTCCAGTGATTTCGCGACGACCGCACGCAATGTGAGCAAGTCCAGCGTCACCGTATCCCATCCAATGTCGATGCGGTCATATCCATCGCCAGCACTAATGGCACCACCACGATCTGGCGACGCTCACTACACCGATAGCTATCAAGATTGATTTTGTCCCCAAAAAGTATGACTTTTTCGGAGCGGCAACCATTCCAACATACACAGGCGTTCCGTCCGAAGCCTTGCTACCCCCACCATTGAGAGCCAAATCGCCCGCATAGGTTCCAGTATAATATTTCGCTCTGATTCGGCGTTGGCGAATAATACGCCGTCGCAATAAAAGTTTTTCGCTTCTGCTGCCATCGCCGCTTCTACCGAAACCGCGAAAAACGCACGCAAAAGAAGAAAATAAAAATCGGCTTTTTTGAAAAAGATTCGCACGCCAAATTGAAGAATAAAACGGAAAAAGAATTTTTGCTTTTAGTGGGTTGAAATGTCTCGAAAATCTCGATCCAAAAGCAGAGAACCTGCTATGAGTTAAGTTTTCAGAGCAAAAGAAGAAGAAATTTGCATTCAATAAATTTTAGAAATAAAAGCTCGACCGCAAATATAGGAAAATATGAGCAGGAGACAGAATTTTTCAAATCGAAAATATTGTAGCAGAATTTTTCGAGAAACGCGAATTTTCTCTGACGAATATATTTTTGTTCAATAATAGTATCAAAAATATATTTTTCGAATTTTTTCCCTTAAAATAAGTAAAAATCTAAATTTGAAAGTCTCTTTTATTCAAAGAGGCACATATATATATGGAAAAATTCTTATATTTGCAAATACATTCTCATTTGACACCAATTTTAGTTTCAGAACGCGATGAGGTAAGTTTTTAAAAATTTTTGCAAAATTTGATCGTATAATCGTAGGGCTTTTGTAGCGACTGTAGTTCAGTTGGTTAGAACGCCAGACTGTGAATCTGAGGTCGTGTCTGAGCCCCATCGGTCGCCCCATTTCTGAAATTTATACTTTTCCCCAGTAAGTTGGGGATTCGTTTGATGATTTTAACAAAAGTTTCCAAATATTGGCGATTTCTTGTTACAATTATATCTTTATTTTCGTAACATTTTATTTCTTAAAAATTTATTTTATGGCAGATTTTGCAAAAAGATCTTGCATCAGCTGAACCAATTGGTCATTCAATGTTGGTGAAGTTATAAGCGGACAGTTATCGTGGCTGATCAGAAGATGATTTGATTGACCTTGATGGACAATTTACTGGTATTAATATTGGAAACCATATGCAGTCTTCAACAGAAGATGCAGGAACTATTAACAGTGATAAGATTGAATCTATCATTATTGGCAAACGATCCTCACTCTGACTCGTTCACCTTTCTCTCGTAAAGCTTTCTCAGGCAAAATTGAGTTGAAAAACTTTCACCAAATTTCTGATACAAAAGAAATCATCACAGTGGTTCCAAACGAAGCACAAAGGTGGTCTTGATCGATCTTGATGGAATCGAGGGTTCATCCAGTTTCTCAGTCTGACTCAACCACCACCCTCGTGGAAAAATGCCAACCCAGAAAAATTTCTGAACAGCTCAACGCTCGTTTGGAAAAACCATTCCAGGTTCGTGTGATCAATCTGATCAGTCTGGAAAGAAAAATCATCTTCTCAGAAAAAGCAGCTATCGAAGAACAGCGTTCACAGGCACTTTCTACAATGAAGGTTGGTGATGTGGTAGAAGGAGCGGTTTCTGGAATTTTGACGTATGGTTTGTTCGTTACATTCCACGGAGTTGAAGGTCTCGTAAATGTTTCTGAAATTGATTGGGGACACGTGAATAACCCTCACAAATACGCCTCGTGTTGGTGACAAGGTAACTGATTTCAGATTATTGCGTATGAAGGAGAAAAATCTCTTTCTATCAAGCGTTTGAGCAAATCCTTGGCAGGTTCTTGCTGATAAATATCAGGTTGGAGATATTATCGAAGCACCAGTTCTCCGTCTTTCTCAGTTCGGAATTTTCTTGGAACTTGACGGAGGAATTTCTGGATTGATTCACCTTTCTGAAATCCCAGCGGGATATAGATGGAAGGAATCGAAGAAAAGTTCATACTGAGAAATGATGCAAGCTCGCATTATCACTTTTGATTCTCAAGCACGCATCGGACTTCTTTTGAAAGTCCCTTTGATCCAAAAACTATGTTCCACTAGCAGAACCAGTTGAAACTCGGCTGAAGCATTGAAGAAAATGAGTAATTTGATCCTCGAGAAGAGGGATTTTTGATGGAAAAATTTTGGAAATCAATATTTTTATAGAAGTTTGTCAAGCGAATTTTTGTATAAATTTGTCTGACAGAGAAAAATTTGCGCTACGATGAGAATGTCATTATTTTTATTGTTTTGTGAATAATTTTTCGTGGTACAAAAATATTTTAATGAAAACGTACCAGAAATGAGTACAAAACCCAGCAGAAAACCAGAAACTCAACGCAAGAGTAACATCGATGATGCTGGAGCGCTTTCCAAAAGCGAAGCCGAAAATTGCAGGCACTCAATCTGATGAAGATCAGCCTCAGGCGCTTTGGCAGCGATTGTAAAATTAGATTTATATATCAATGATGCTACGAGGTTTTCTGCGTAATGCTGAGGAGTCATTTGGTTCTATTTGTTAAAACACATGGTTTCTCTTGATGATACTCGAACAACTATTCAAGTGCAGATGAAGGCCATTCGTCCTATGCTTTTGGAGAGCTTTGATAATAATGCAAAATGGGTGGAGTAAAACTCATCAATACATCGCTCAATTATATTGATAATGATGGTTCAGCAAATCTTGAAAACCATAAAAACACGGATGGCTCTCACGTATGTTTTTAGCAAAAGATTATTGGTCCAACGACTAGCGGTGATTTTGCAAGACAATAATGAATGACCGAACTGGATGAGACACAAATACAACAGAAACCTGATTGCAACAATTTTTGCTCGTACTAGAACAAAAAGAACAAAGCGGAGAAATTGGATTCGTCATACCAATGAGCTTCTCTCGAAAAATAAGATCGAGGATGCGATCACATACGCACGATGATTTATCAATGGAGAATATGAAGGAGGACTGTAGAATTAGTAATAGGTACCAATGAGGGTTTGCTGGAGCACTTCGTGCAGTGGAAATACAAAGGCGGCTGGGAGAAGTTATGGTCAACCCGGACATAACCATCTAGAAACACAAACAACATCTCAAGCCGAAGTATTGAAAGAAGAAATTGAATAATGCACTCGAGGATACAAACAGAAACCGAGAACATGCTGAACGCGTTTTTCAAGATACCATCAACTCATCTCGACCCAAGAGATCCAAATCGTGCTATTCTAGAAATAATAAAGAAGATGCGATTGAGAGTTTGCGCCAAATCTGCAACTATCGTTGAGTGTTGGCAGATAATTCTATCAAGCAACATGGAGATGAGAGCTGCCAGTCAGTATTGAAAGAATGCAATGACATGAAAGACTTTATGGGGTATTTAATTTTGACTAGATGAAAATGCAAACGACACGGGACATCGCTATTATGATAGCATCATGTATTATTACAGCGGGTGCGAGTGCGATACTAACTGGAATTGCTGGGGAGCTGGAGCCATAGCAATAGGAACCGCAGCAGCTGCAAACATTTTCAAAACGGAAACCGTATTCGTGGCGCATTGAATGCAGGAGCCTCGGTTACTGCGAAAGATGCCGAATTGGCTTCAGCGAGAGCAGCAGTGCTCGATGCTGCAAAACAAAGCAAAATTAGGGTTTGCGCTGATGCTGTTGTATTTACATCGGCATGATGCAGTAATCGATGAATATGGTCACAAGAAGGTGAGGCCTCAACAGACTTTTGATCATTCTTGAAAAATGTCGCGCACAATGCTGTAATGTTCAGTGTTCCATGGAGTCGGGAAAATTTAGATGGTCTTCTCAAGCGTTGCTTGAGATTGAAGCAGTCTGCTCTTGAAATTTTCAAGGAAGTAGAGGTCTTGTCTACAGGTGGTGATATTGTGGTTATGCGCACTGTATGCAGCACATGGAAAGCTCGAATGGTCATTAGAATGAGCATTGGTCATGGCATTCCGTGGTGGCCTCAGGTGGCAAAACTTTTTCCAAAAACTTACACGTTGGAGAGACTTCCAAAGAAAAACAGAACGAAATTATCGAGGACGCTGTAAGAAAGAGCGTAGGGCGGAAATAGTGAAAGAACGACTGAGGCTGCAAGAGAATGATGCACGAATAGCACAGAAGAATACTAGTGACCGTCCAGGAAATCCACCAGAAGGTCCACGTAAGGAACAACTTGAGTGAATACAAGCCATTCTGAGACATTGTCAGACCAAGAATAGATTTACAGTATCTGTACAACCTAACGAAGCATTTAAATTTCCAGAAGCTGAAGAGATTGACAAATTTTATCTATAAACAATGAGCCTTGGAGATAGTGAGTATGACAAAAATAAGTGGTTTAATAACAAACATGGAGCTGAAGGAAAGCACCAGGAGAACATGCTACTATACAAGTGTCAGGCCAGTGAGTGAAACTTCAAATACAAAACCTCATGAAAGAACCAATATCCTGAGTAAAACAGGAAGCAGCAGCTCAGTTGACAGCAGCTGTTCCTGGCTTTTCTCAAAAATTCAAGACTTTTTCATGAATAAAATGCCTCAGAGAGAATTTGAAAAATTTTAGAGACGAATTGATAGATTCTTTGATTGGGGAATGTGTCTGAGGAGGACTGATGGACGTTAGAGAAAATTTTTGAAGCTCATAAAACAAATCCTCTCGTAACTATTCCAACCGATATACCAAAAACTCCTGAAGAAATGGCGGATATATGGTTCAATGTATGCACTGATGGAAATTCTACCATTAACTCATAGCGCGCATCGAGCGCAAATAAAACCTCATTCTCACAGAAAAGCGTCGAGATAGAATTTCTGAACGATGGATCCAAACAACAGAATGGAAAACTGCGGTAAGAAAATGGAACGAACTTCTTAAAAATCATGAAAATCAAATAGATGCTACAGTTTGAGAAATTATTCAGCCGCCATTACGAAACCAACCGTGGCAAAATGATGACAAAAATTACAACAATGTATTGGAATGGAGGCAGTTGATGTCGCAACGACAGGATGGTATTCTCGAAAAAGAACCACTGCAAAATTGATTGATTTTATCGAACAAATCAATAATGAAAATGTAGAAGGGGCAAAAAGGAGATGGAAGTGATACTTCTAATATAGAACGAATAGAAGCCCTCACACCAACGCCATAAGTTTATTTGCATACAGGTAATGAGGAAACGGAGCTCAAATAAATAAAAATCCCAATTGGGATTTTTATTTTGAAATATATATTTTAAAATGGAATATCTTCGATGGAAATATCTTCCTCTACTTTGCTTTGCTTGCACGAGTTGGCTGATCATCCCCAGCCGCGGCTGAGAATCCAGCAACATCACCACCAGTATTCGCACCACCGGCTGATGAAAGAAGAATAATATTATCAGCAACGATTTCTGTTTTGTAACGTTTCGACCAGTCGTTGCATCATCCCAGCTACGAGTCTGCAAATATCCTTCCACGTACACTTTTTCCTTTATTCATATATTGTTCCGCAATATCCGCAAGCCAGCGCCAGCTGTTACGCTGTATCTCCACTTGCTCCTGAGTCATTCCAGACGCATCCTTCCAACGACGATTTGTCGCCACAGAAAAAGTCGCAACTTTTTGTCCATTTGGAGTCTCGCGAACTTCCGGATCAGCCGTAAGATTTCCAATCAATTGTACTTTATTAGTGAATTTGCCATATTTTGAAAAGTTAAAATATGTCGCCATTGTAACGGAAAAAATGCAAATAAAAATATCTCTGGAAATTTCAGAGATATTCGTTTTATCCGAGATTGAGACCAAATCTTTGAGCGTCACGATTTTTCGTCAACTGTGGAAGTATTGGTTTTATATATATTCAGCAATAATCAAAAATTTTCTGGCTTAAAAATTTGTCCAAAAATATTTTTGCATCGCTATTCGAAAGTTTGATTCCCAATTCTTTTTGAAATATTTTCTACCGACATGCCAGCACGAATTTTTCAATCGGAAGCGCGAGCGAGTTTGCGGTCTTCCAGCGCATCTTTCCAAGGTGCGCCCTCTGAAAATGACAAATCAATTGTATCTTTCGCCCACTTGATAACATCAGGAATCCCAGTATCAGTGTTCCAGAAAATAAATCTCCAATTTTTCAAAAGTCGCCCAACCAAATCCACCTTTAAAAATCGTCATAATTTTTATCAAAAATCCTTGAACTGACTTCCGATTTCTTTCTATTCCTTCGATAAAACCTTTTTCTTTGAAAGTATTAAAGCGGTTTTGAGTCCAGAAAATGAATCTTTGTCAGTCTTAATCGTATCATCAGAACCGATAATTTGATCATAAAACAGCCTCGCTGAGTCTGCAGCTTTTTCAGGAAGAGCAGCCATAGCGCCTTTGACTTCATTGTATTTATCTTTGAGAGCATCCCCGCTTGCTCAAACAAGTTTTTGTCCTCAACAGCAACAGCATCGGCCAAATCGGAAAGATTTTCGACTTTGCTCGATATCTAGTGGCTAATTCATTTTTGACAGTCGACGATCTTCTGTATGCAAAATATCAGTCTGCGATTGGAGTTTATTACGAGCTTCAAATTTTTGGTATTCATTTGAGTCAGGAAGTGCGTTTTTACGCTTTGTGGAATATCTTTTAAAACTCCACTCAACATTTGTCATAATTTAAATATTAGAGAGACCATTCAAAAGCCTGTTGTATTTCCTGATTTCAATTGAGAAAGGAAATATTTTTCTTGATTCCAAGTGACAGCGCTCTCAAGCCAAAGAGCAAAATAATTTCCGACAGAAATTTCAGTATCATCAAGCTTCATCATTGTTTCATTCTTGAGCATAGATTCTACATGTGTTTTTCATATTGGTTTTCGTATAAATCCTCTGTGTAAGCATCCGTTCAGGAATCGTCTTGATATAATTCTTAAGCTCTGGGGTCATATTTGGAAAAGTATCAATATCCATTTGCATTTGGCTTTCAGCTCGATTGAGCGCCTCCTCAGCGATTTGATAAAGAGTGTTTCATCAATCTTCACAGCTCTGACACTTTTTGGCAATATATTCATTGATGAGAGGATTTGGGATTGGAGATCTTTCACTCTGCCATGATTCCATTTTTCAAAGCGTAATCTGAGTTGCAAGCACATCCCCCTTCCTCACCTCATCTTAATATTTGCTCCAATGTTTTTCCAAAGGTTTTCTTTCCCTCAAGATTCTTGGATTTTTGAGTATCTGAGAGCACCTTCGCTGCGCTGATATTTTCCAAGAGCTCATATTTTCGTGAGAGAAATTTTGTAACGATCCACATATTCATTCCAACGATTAACATCGTGGTTTGTCGTGGTTTGCATCCATTCCTATGGCTTTGTTCCAAGCGTGACTTTATCTTTGAAAAATGACACTTCAGGGATTGTAAACAAATGATTTCCTGTCAAAGGATTTTTAATATCCGTCCTATCAATACCAATATCAATTCCATCTTGTTTTTATTACCAGAAAGCCAGCGCCACGCATCGTTGATTTTTCCGAGTCACTCACTCACACCGAGATTAAAACGCATGTCATGTAACTGATCGTCCGTTAGAATAATTCGCTTTTTGAAAATGAAGCCATTTATGTCGGTTGGTATCAAGCTAGCATCTGCGGCCATATGGCCTCATACTACCGATCCCCATACCTCATACCAACTCTCATATCACCGATCATGCGAATTTTGAGCCAGCCTGGTAATCCCACCCAAGCACCAGCACGCATACCAAATGCGAATCACACTCTCTTCCAAGACGGCCTCAATCATATTTCCAGGAGTCTCGTTGACGATGAAATTCAACAGCAAATAACGGAAAAACGCAATATGTGATGCTACTTTGAGTGCTGTAGATTTGAGTGCATGACGCGCTGAAATTTTTCCAGCACGCAAATCTTTAATAACTTGATCATTTTTACGAATCGTCTCACTTTTGAATTTCTCAAATTCTTCCAAAGACATTTTTGTGAATCTGGATTTTCTTGCAAATATTTTTCATATGTAAGATTATTGAGATCATCATTAAGCGCCTGCAAAAATACGATCTGTTGGAGAAAAATTTTTCTGTCGTTGGATCAAAATCTATATCTACATCCGCAGAATTTTCCAATAGCATCCTGAAAGTCTGCCTTTGTCCCGACATACGGTTTTTCAGATGAATGCGAACCGTTTTTCCGTCCTCCATTTTTGCAAAGCAACGATTTTACCATCACGCGTTCACTCATCGGTAGGCGCTCACATTTTCCCAATATTGAGCATTTTGTATCCAGCCGTTCCAGCACCACCTGCCGCGAGCGTGCCAAGAGCACTGTATTCCAAAACAACACTTCCACCGAGAAAAGCTTCTAGAAACATTTTTCTTGCAGTCTTCGCGTGTCTGGCGTTGAACTTCAGCTTTGAGGATTCAGAAAATTTCTCGCCACAAATCTTCAAGATTGATGAGATTCGCTGGCCATCAGTTTTCCAAAATAAGCACCGCATCAACAATTTCGGCTGTTTTAAGTTTCTCCATTTCCACTCATGGGTGAGTCGAAATTTTTTTGAAAAATTATATCGATGGCTTGTTTAAGTTCGGGGAATCCTTTTTCCAAGGAAAAATTCAACTCTGAAAAACAGTTCAACAGTTGATTGTAAATTACTGAATATACTGTGTTCCTGTCATCGTAAATCAGTGCACTAAAACCAACATTACGAAATTCTCATGAAACCCGTAACATTTTTGATTGTACGACTCAATAGAATTTTCTCGAGATGTTTTCGTATTTTTAGCATATTGTATTATCTTATTGTACGAAGTACATATTTAAGGAAATTATCTAATGAACTTATTTCTTTTTCTGGATAATGTTTCATTATATTGTCCAGTTGAGCTTCATTGATAAATATTTTAGTACCATCTCTCAAACGTGCTTCATGCAAGATAGGTTTCATCTTTTGTAATTAAATCGTCATTAAAGAGTAGTACCACTTGCAAGTTGCCGCCTTAATTCCTTTAAAGTGTTGCCAATCATCAAATGAAATACGCACTCTTTTTCCATCTATATTGTGTTGGGATTATATGTGGTTTTTGGAGTTTTCGGCAGTTGGTTTTGGAGTTTCGGGTGGTTGGTTTTTCCTTTGCGGTATCTGTCTGTGCCTTTTTGGTATCTGTTTGTTGAGTTTCTGCAGAATTTGAATTTTTCAGTTGTCAGCATCTGGTTTTTATTTGCACTTGTATTTTCCCCATCAGAATTAGAAAACATTTTCTTGAACAACGTTAGATTCTCTGCCACATTTTGATTTTTGCCAAGTACCTGTTGATCTATCAAATGGATGACCATCTTTATTCTGAATAATACCATTCTTGAGTGCAACCATGTCAATATCAGCTGGTTTTTATCTTTCAAGCCCTGATTTCTGCGATGACTTGTTTCAAAGTTTGATAATTTTTTCATGCGCCACTCTTCCTTCTGGAGTTGATGTATTTATTTCTATCCAAGAATCCAAATTCACTTTTTAACTTATTTCCTGCGCAGCCAATAATTCATTCAATGGAGATATCATCTAAATTTCCTGTTTTTCGATTATCCACGAATTACCAATCCTATAAGAACCCCATACTGGAAAAAGCAAAAACCTTTATAAATGTCGACACAAATCCTGATGAAGCTTTTCATTTACTAAACGCACAAGAACAGTAGTGCAATAGCGCCCATACCCCAAAGCGTCAGAGCTGCAGCCGCTCCTTTTATAGTAATAATTTATCCAAAAACCGGCGTCTGGCTTTTCTCATGAAGGATTACTATCAGCCACTTTCTTAAACTAGATCACGCAATCCTCTTGTTCCGGTGTGATAAGTGCCATATTTCTTGCATCGGCGAGAGTCAATTTTCCTAATGATTCAAGAATTTCCTTCTCGTCTAGTCATGGAGTTTTTCAAGCACTCTGTAAGTGTTTCAATTTCTTGAATAAGAATTTTTCATTTTCAGGTTTTTGTAGTGCAGCCTTTGTGAATCGCTAAGCCCTTCAAGAACTGCATCCTCGCCTCGCTTACGAGCTGCCACCATAATCTGATAGTGCCTTAAAAAGTGGAAAATCATCAAAAAGATTGAATAAATTCTTGCTTTTCTTCAGGTTCTCATTTCCGTGTGTATCCCTAAAATAATTATCTCTCTGCCTATCTGTTACAGCATTTGCTATAGCTTGTCGTGTAGCTTCAGGAGATGGTGGTGGTACCCATTCACTATTTCCTTCTGTTTGATTCTTTTTCCAAAAGTAATCATATCATTGATTTCAAAGACCTGCAACTATTGGACCAAACATTAATGTTGCTAAACCTGTTTTCCATCCACCAAACACAAAAGCTGCAGGCGCACCAGCATTGTCCCCAGAGCAGCGCTTGGGCTTTGTAAAAGCGCTTTCAATCGATTCTCCATATGCCTTACCCCCATTTCATCGTGGTAGAAACAGGTTTTGATGAAAATTGGTTTTCGTAAATTTTCCCACGTTTTCTCTTAGCTGAATATCCAGTCGCAGTTCCGCAAAGCCGTAACACCACTGCGATAATATTCATTATTTTGACTGATACTTGTTCTGCATTTTGCACTGCGTCGCGCATCTGGATCCCTCATTATCACAGATAATTTTTCGAAAAACTTGGAACATAACTGGCAGCATGCAAATGTCCTTCCCAATTCAAATCTTTGAAAAATTTCAGCTCCTAAAATAGCTCTGGCAGAATCAGTATTACGTCTTCAAAAATTTTTATAAAAATTTTCTGGTTTCAGTATCTTCAGAAATTTCTTTTCCGTCAGAAGTCGCATTCATTCGCAAGTATGTGAGCAAATCCTGATTGTTATAGAGAAGACCAGCCTTAATTGAATTTGCAAGATCGGGATTGCGAGCAATTTGATTATTCAGCTGCGTTTGTAGTTCACGAGCTTTTGTTTGTTGACTCAGCATTTTTGGTTTTACAATCACAGTATTATCAGCAGTGAAACCAAATTCATATCCAGCACGGAAAAATTGTTCTACAAAAATAGAACCGATAATTCCCTGAACAGCGGGCATTTGTTTGAGAAGCATTTTTTCTTTGTGTCCAACCGGTCAAAATTTTTCCTTTTCCACTTCAATGTTTGAAAAGTAGAAAGTTCCGACAAAAATTCAATTCCGCGACGGAAAGAAAGTTCATCCATTTCTCCATTTTCACCGAGTGTTTGTTTTTAAAAGCCTCGAATGCTTCCTTTCTGGAAATTCATTCAATTCTTCTTGCACTTTCAGTGATTGGTTCTTGTTTATATTCAGCAGGCTTTGCTTGAGATTTTTCTTGAGATTCAGAATCCTGAAAATCCTCTCTCTTGTGATGTTCACTCATTTTTGAGATGAATGAGTTGATGTAATCTCAACAACAGATTTTCTCATGTTTCCCCCTCAGTACAGTTCTTCCTGAATTTTTGTTTATTAGCGTTGCTTGTTTCTTGTAATTTTACAAAACTTTCGCGCAATGTTTGAAGTGCTTTTTCTGCTTGAGGTCGTTCTGGGCTATTAGTTTACTGAGATTTTTAATAAAATTTTTCAGCTGATTGCACCAATGTTTCATATTCCGCAATAACCGAATCACTCAAAGGTTTTTGTTATTTCTTCACCTTTTTCATAAATCGCGCAAAGAGTTGATTTGATAAGAACTTGTCATATAAAAATTAAATTCCTTGTTATTTTAACATATTATTTACAAATTTGCAAAAATTTTATCTCTATTTTTCGAGTTTTTCATTTTTGTCAAATACTTTTATTTTCAAAAATTCTTCACATCCTCCAAAAGGAAGAGATTTTAATAGAAATTTTCGATAATTGAAACTTTTTGAGATCGTGTCGATACGACGAATGATTTCGAGAATTACCGCTCCGCAATAATCAGGCTCGCGCCCGGAATCACCAAATCAATGCCACCATTCGGCGCTGGGAAAAATCCAACTGATTATTGAGATTCGTCACAATATAAGGAAAACCGCAATCATCGCTAGGAATACGCCACCAAACAGATTAAGGCGATTCGAAACTTTGAGTCAAATATTCCGAGTTTCTTTTCCTGGGCGAATCCCTGCGATATATCCATCGCGTTTTTGAATATTTTCTGCGACATCATCAGTATTGAATGTAATGGCTACGTAAAAATATGAAACCCCGATAATCAAAAGGAAATATACTCAATAAACCACCAACTTGGGTTATTCATACTGAAGTGACTTACCAATCACAATTCTCACGAGCCTGGCCACCAGCGCGCTGTACCAAAACTTGTCCGATAATAGAAGGAGTTACAAGAGAAGCCGCGAAGATGATGAGGTACCATACCTGCCTGCGGTTGATGCTGAATCGGAAAAATATGAGCGTTCATCTCTGACCAGTACGAGTATATATACGAGAGGAATGCGACGATGTCCTTCTGTAAATCGCACAATAATATAAATCAGCCAAAATTGTCGATACATGAGCGCAATCAGTGGAATATAGAGCCCTTGGGAAATATAATTTACAAAAATATTGTGGTACATCTCGCAAGGATACCGGCAAAGATTACGATCGAGGTACCGCTACCAATACCACTCTCGTAATCAAGTCACCAAGCCAAAGAAGAATCACTGTTCAGTCGTAATAGTAATCATCGCTGTGCAACACTGCTCCCCATAAAGTTGGAAGTATCAATAATCTGAATATTGAAAAAGTGTATTTAGAAGCAAAATCATCCATAACTCTGCGCAAATGCGAGTGGAACCGTCAAATATCGTCCGTAGTTATTGAGTTTTTCTGTCCTTGTTCACCTTCTCTTTTTGAGAGATTCGAGCGATGGAACACGCACCAAGCAATTGACGACGATTGTTGCGTTGATATATGCGCAAGTCCCATCAAAATAATAGAATATTGTTCCAAACCACCACCCATCAACGCATCAAAAATGCAAGTTGCTGATTCGATTGGAATTGTTGAATATACAGATCAAACAGTGCTGTATTCACCCTGGCACTGGAATTGAAGCCAAAAGTTTGTAGACCAAATACAAGAGAAGCGTCCATGCAATTATGCTTTTCTGAATATGCGCTGTTTCCCAGATTTTTCACATTTGCTAACATACAATAAATAAAATTAAGTAGTACGCTCATTATAGGAAAAATCCAAAAATGCAAAAGAAAAATCTGCTTTTTATGATTTTCCCAAGAAAAATGAGAGCAGAATTTTTAAAATTTTACCGAAAAATCCTCAAATTATTTTGAGAGATTTTCAGTCTGACGAGCGTGGGAGCTTGTCGAGGATGAAGTTTTTCAAAAGAACCTTTCTGTCCTGTGTAGAATGGATGAGGCTTGCTGAAGTTTCACAAACATTATGCAGGATATTCTTTTCCTCCATATTCGTAGGCATCTTTTGGTTGAAGATTGAGCGAGTTTTCAAACAAAATTCGCACTTTCGATCCACGAAAAGAATTTCGCGAGATTCAGGATGAATTCCTTTTCATCACGATAATGGATGTAAAGAGGTAAAAGTGCAAATCGCTCAATTCCTTTTCAAAGGCACGAAAGCCTCACTCCTATATTTGGCGAAATAGGCAAACCAAAATTGATCTCAATTTGGTGCCTCGAGACTTGAACCCCACACCGTTAGGCACACGCACCTCAAGCGCACGTGTCTCACCATTCCACCACCTGGAGCAGCAAATATCTGTGGTGCCACGCAGGGTTCGGAACCTACAACCGCCGGTTTCGAGGCCGATACTCTTCCAATTGGGCTATGGGTGCAAAATTTTGAAAATTCAAAACCGAGCCGATTATGTAGATCATCAAAAGCAAATGATGCCTTTAACACATAACCCAAAAGCTACCAATATGGTAGTGAGGGTCTGAGGCTTCGACCCCTGCTTGTAAGGCAGATGCTCTCGCCAACTGAGCTGACCACCCATAGATGTAAAACGCGGTGCCAGGGAGGATTCGAACCCCGAAAGCCATGAAAGCCAAAGGATTTACAGTCTCCCATGTGACCGCTCTGGAACCGATTCCAGGAGAAATGAAAGAAAAGTTTTGTGATTTCTGCAAATTTTGCGATTTGACGTCTTTCAATCTAATATTCCAAACTCATGACCCAAATAAGTGGAGCCACCTCATCGACTTGGGCAGTGACCGCCGGTTTACAAAAACCGGATGCTCTTCCAGCTGAGGCTAAGGTGGCAAAGTTATATAGACGAAAGAGTATATATGATACTTGAAAAGTCAAAATATAAAATCAAAATTCTCTTTCTTTCTTTTATTTAAAGCCTTTTTATGATTCATATAATTCACATTTTCTGACGGACACAAAGCGCATTTTGGCGAAGTAACAAAAGAATATGAAAAAGCGCCTTGGTAAGCAGATTTTTGATTCATACAATCAAACCCATCAAACACACGTGAAAAGCACTAATCAGAATAAAGAAACCGAAAAATTCTTGAAAAACTTGCAAAAGATTCCTCGAAAAGTATCTCTCTGTGATGAACGTGTGCAGACATATGAAAGTGCAGATTTTTCAAAATTGTATCTAAAAATTATACAATAAAAGTGAGAATATAATTTTTGCGATTGGTGGGATTATGGTTTTGATGTCGAAAATTCAAGAAAAATATTGTGCGCAAACTTCTCAAATTTTCGGATGTGTCCTCATTCCGCTTGCTAATTTTAATGGAGCAGATTTGTCGAGGCTTTGAAATTATGAAATGAAGTAATTGATCACCACGAGTAAAATAATATTTTCGAACACATCTATTAAATAATATTTGTACTTTTTAACAAGTACATTTTGTGAAAACTTTTATAATTGTCCGTTTAAATGTAAACAAAACTTCGGATTGTTGGGCCTGGCTGAAGTTCCAGCAGTGAAGCGATTGTGGGACACTGAGATGCTCCTGTGGCATTATAACAGAGAGCAACGACACAATCACAAGAGTTTTGAGTCTCACACTCGCATTGCCGAAAAGCAATGACCCAGCACTGCTTTTCTGACTTTTACAAAAAGGTGTTTTCAATCCTTTTGGTTGGAGTGGAGAATCTAAACTTTTTCACTCTAATGAAAAGAGTAGACTCTCATTCCGCCGTACTAGCTTTTAGTATAGCACTATTATTTTGTTCTTTTTGTGTTGGTATGGCAATTATTGGCAAAATAAATTTTGTTTTTACAAACAGGATGATCTTGTGAGTCAAGGGATCCTATGATCAGCAGATCGGGTTTTGTTATGATCAGTATCTACTGTTTCTCCAGAGGGCACTGAGCAGTATATCAGTTGCGAAAATGCTGCAACCTTTTAGTCTTCTTTGTGAATGCATCTAAAATATAGAGCTATACATGGTATTTTTGGCTCAAATAAAGGAATATAAATTTCTACAAAAATCATTTACTGATAATTGTCTCGTGTATAAAATGTATCCTGTATATTTTCTGTACTCATGTGCTTCTCTTTAAAATCGTTATAAGTGAGCAATTATACCAAGTTAAAATTTAGCCATCGAGGCAGAGAAAATAAAACACAATATGTTGTGTTTTTAGGATATTGTTGAGGCTACCATCACATACCCACGTTTCTGTTCTGATACTCTTCATCATGTAATGAGACAATTGTTAAATTAGTTTTCGTTCATGCAATTTCTCAAGTCTGACCACCCACCTTCTGGTCCGGTAAAATTTCCGGAAATTTGTTTCTGCTGCAAAAGTTCACTCAATAAGGATGTCATGTCGGTGATGGAAATATTCTTTTTCATTTGGATTCTGCTAAAATTGATTCTAAATTTTCATCAGAAAATAATTTCTACCGGAGTCCAACCACATTGCTCCAATGCTTTCTATGCGAAAGTGCTTTTGATCGCTCTTGTTTAGAATCAGAAAGAAATAACTTTTACGAACGATGAGATCTGGAAAAATAATTTTCCGCACACCAAGCTCCATGTATCTGAACAATCCATTCAAGTTTTTCTATTTTATTCGGCAAAGACTGATATAGAGCGTAATATTTTTGCGAGCCCTCACTGATCCATCGGTTCAATCTGTTGGACACATTCCACCGATGAAAAATTGGTCCAATCTCGCACTAGGTATTCAACGCCATCTCCACAAAAGTATAATTTGATCACCTCATTCAGAAGAACCATCAGTAATTTGATGAAATATTTCATCGTCAAAAATTTCGTGTTTCCGTAATGGGCGATTAGTCATCAGCTGCATATTATTTTGTAATTCTTTTAAAATGTCGCGTGGAAGGAGCATAATATCCAGGATTTTCCAGAGCAAAATAACAAAATCAGCGCCACCCTGCACCACGAATCCATAGAAAAACCTCTACCAACATCTCCACCAAAATATTTTCACCAATTTCTCCAAAAATTTCTGTAATCTCAGTCTTTCCAAAAGGCAAATTCTTCGTCATCAAAATGCTCCGATTGTTTTGTGGAGAATATCCGGCAGGAAACTGTTCTAATAAATTCAATTTTATTTTTGAGTGTATCAAACATTTCTCGCGAAATAATCCCTTCACGAAGCGCTTTATCAATATCAGAACGAAGTGGTATTGAGTGAACGATGTGTTTCTATGCGACTTTGAGTTGCAAAATATCAAATCTCTGCTCGCATGTGAGTTTTTCCTTTTCAAATCCCGCTCGACCAAATTCTCGAGCACTAATTCTTGTTCACGCTCCTTTTCCTCACGCAGACGATTTCTCGCTTCCGTTGTATGCTCATGGATTTTCATTCATAGTACGATTATATCAAATTTTTCGGAAAAGAGCAAAGCAATTTTTGACGACTTTTCACTTGCGTTTTTGAGAATTAATGTTATTATAGAGGCTAGTTAAAAATTTTATGCTACAATCAGAATCTTTCGGTGTCTATTGAAGGCTTACTTTCTATTTTGTCGGCGCTTGATTTATCTTCTTTCTCATGCGCACTATTACGGCTATTTTGCAGGGCGCAATGGCTCGAAATCATCGCTCGCACTTTCTCTCATGTGACATCCGCGCTATGAGGTTTCTGGTGAAATTTTCTTGAATGGTGAAAATATCGTGGAACTTTTCTCCGTCAGAACGCCATCAGACAGTGATCTCTCTCGTTTCAGAATATTCCTGAAATCCCTGGAATTCAGGTGATTGAATACTTGCGAACTATCTATAATTCTCATTTTTCCCGTGAAAATCCGGCACACCACCAAAGCTTGTTTGTTTTTAAGCGAATGGTGGGAAAAGTTTTTACCAGAATTCACATTGAAAAGAAAAGATGCTTGAACGCGAACTTTTCGTAGGATTTTCTGGTGGTGTGAAAAGAGAAAATCAGAACTTTTGTGCAGGTTTCTCTCTTGAATCCAAGTCTGATTATTTTGGATGAAATCGATTCTGGGCTTGACATCGACTATAAGCGTTTTGCAAAACAAATTAATAAATGAAGCCGAGAAAAAAACGATTAATGTTATTTCACAGCCTACATTTGGCAGCCCTCAACATTGATGCAATTACTGGCCTTTAAAAGACAGCGGAGAAATTCTCGAATCAGGAGACAAAAAATTGCTTGAAAAATCAAACAAGACGGATTCACACAATAATTTTATGAATACAACAACATTTTGAGACATCTCACGAGAATCGCTGGATTTAAGCGATTCGGTCGGTATCAATCGATAGCTGTACAATGAATCCCGCGAAAGAAGTTGCGACAATCTCGCTTCTTTCAACGAGAGCCTCAGTGGATGTGATTTTCGTCTCAAATCTCGAAACATTTCAAAAATGGAATTGCCAAAATGGGGGCCAGATTTGAGTGGACTCAATCTCGATGAAATCTACTATTTTGCGAAACCAAGAAGGTGCGGAAATAAAAAAAGAATGGAAAGATGTACCGAAAAATATCAAGGCAACATTTGATAGACTGAGAGTTCCCGAGGCTGAACGCGCATGTTGTTGGCAGGTGTGGAGTTACACAATACGATGAGTGAAGTAGTCATCATAGTCTTCCACGAAGAACTACAGGCGCAAGGTGTAATTTTTCGAAGATATGTCCGTCACGCTATCCACAAACATAGAATCTCGTGAAAAATACTTCAGAAAGTAGTACCAATGCATGACCATAGATTCGCAGCTCTTCATGGTGCTGCAATGAAAAATGGTCTGAGTGGAACTTTCTCTACTGTTCAAAGGGTCCTTTTGTATTGATGCGCCTTTACAGGCATATTTTTCGTATGAATGTGCGGGCTGGTGGACAATTTGAGCATACCATCATTATTCTGGAAGATGATTCTTTATTTTTCATCGAAGGTTGTTCTGCGCCAAATATGATACTCAAGTCTTCATGCTGGTTGTGTAGAAGTTTATGTCAGCAGATGCTAAAATGCGTTATTCTAGTGTAGAAAACTGGTCGCTTTCATTATATAATCTCAATACAAATGCTCGTAGAAAGAAAATGGTACGATTGAATGGGTGGGTGGAAATCTTGGTTCAGGCATGATACTCTACCCTTGTTCTATTCTCAAAGGTGATTATTCTCAAGCTATGAACTTTTGAATTGCATTCGCCAATACAAATCAAAACCTTTGATGCAGGTGCAAAAGTTATTCATATTGGAAAAATACTCGCTCTGAAATTATTTCTAAAGTCTCCTAAAGTGAGGTGGTATTTCGACCCTATCAAGGGCCTCTTGGATAAAAAATCTGCTGAAATGCTGTTTTAAGATCGTTGTGACGGCCTTATTCTTGATAGCATTCTCGATCTGATACTGACTACAATCTTCGTGTCAATAACAAGCTCAATGGTAGCGCACGAAGCCAGTGTCGGAAAAATTAATGAAGAAACGCTTTTTATCTGATGTCGCATGGAATCGAAGAAGATGATGCACGAACAATGATTGTGCGAGTTTGTTCTCCCCTTATGGAAAGAGCTGCCACTTGAATACGCTGCCGAAATGAATGTGCCATGCTATGGAAATGGAAGATGTAATATTTCAACATAAAATCTCAGAATTGGAATTTTATTTTTTATCTGCAAACTCAAATCACCACGAAAAATCTGAGGGGAATTTTTTCTATAATTTCAGGGAAAATTATTTTACAAAGTCTAGAACGAGTTTCTGTGTGAAATAGTGTTAGCAGTACCCACTTCTTTATTGTTTGTGTTGTATTTGTAAGTGATTTCTTTCACAGTTACTACGGCATTATCATCACAGGTTACGCAATGAGTAACATAATTTCTGTTCAGCACCTTCTATGAAGTTCGTTACCGATTGAATAAGTATTGAATGTAAAGTCATTACCGTTTACTCTTCCTCCCACAGCCGCTGCAACTTCATCACCATTGATTCCATCCTTCAAAGCTACAACAGCACCATTGAAGTCTGCATCTTTACCACGAGCTTCCAACGATAGAGTTTCAAACCAGTTGTTTTGATGTTCTTGTCGGTATACTGCATTGCTACAGTTACTTCAGCAATGTTGCTTACCTTCAATACGTTTACAGCAGTAATACGTGGAGAAAGGATACCAACAGTGTGAACTTTGAAGAAAGTTTGCGTTTGAAGAAGAGTAGTTACACGGTTTGCACGGCCACTGGAGTCTACGTTCTGTGCAAACACATCAGTATTTATCTTTATCAAGTTCATTGAAGGTTTTTTCCGTATGCCGCAGCATCAGTTTTAGTAAAGTTTGAGGTAAAGTCTTTACGAGTAGACTTAAATGTAAATTTCGTTGTCTGGAGATAATGTAATATCATTCCGTTTACAACAGCTGTACCACTGAAATTTCAGATCCATCCATGTATGCAGATACATTGTCTTCATTAGTGAGTATCTACAGTATCATTAAGACCAGCAAGAGGTAGTACTAACTGCCTTTGCAGTGCAAGTTTCTTGTACGTGATATCCTGATCACGAGGACTGGATGCCTACTGAACCCTTATACTGCGTGTTGGCTGCAATGGTAGTGGTGGATTAGAAGCTAGAAGTAGGAAGTAAGTGTTTGCTGAACCGTTAAGAGATAGAGATATCGTACCAGTTCGAGTAGTTGTTGTTTGAAGAGTTGCTCTATTACGAGACATATCTTCTACATTTCTCGAGTGCTACCTTAAATCCAAGATGGTACCAAGTGTTGCATCAGCAATAACGTTTCAACTTCAATTCCTTAATGTTTGCAGGAGTATTTTCATCTACTACAAATGAGTTGTGAACTCTTTAGCACCAGCTGTAAGGTCAACTTTATTAATTTGACCAACTTCTAAGACCGTTTACACGAACATGAAGAGCGTTGCAAATCAGGATTGTTTGCAGATCGCTGCAGCAACTGCTGCATTATCTACAGTAACTTTACGTTTTAACGATTACAGGAACTGAAGAAGTCAATTTTGCATCAGAAGAATTTAACATCGTCTGTACCAGGAGCTACTGTAAGTTTTGCGGTATTGTTTGAGATACAAATGGAGTTAGTTACGTTAGCAAATGGGATTGTCTGAACAGTTGTAGTAGGTTCCTCACACGGTATGTCTGGTTTGTAGAAGTTTCTTTTGCGAGAAACATGGAGAAGAATCTTTCGATCTTAAAGAGATACACCGTTGTTTACTCCATCCAAGAGAAGAACATCAGCACGAAGATGGAAATGCAGCAGTTGAGACCAACGCTTTACTGGAGTGTAAGTCCAGAAACGAAGATCTTATCGGCTGTTACAGTAGCCTTGCAAGCAGCTTTACCGTTCTGAAAGAACTGTGGCATTGTTGAATGATTTTGTAGGTCGTTTGTAGGACGAGTTACATTACACTCAGTGGTGTTATCACGAGTTACTGCAAGAAACGTCAAAGAGTAATGTCACGATCAGTGAGCTGGATGCGAACGAGGATAAGACGCTGATCCTTAGAGACCACGTTTTAGCTTCAGATGCTTTGTTAGATGGCTGAAGCTACGAACTTCTGTCTTGCATAGCAGATTGTATTGATAAGACCAAGAGTTACAGGGTGATAGTCACAGTGTATTAACAGAAGTGATAGAGAACTGGTGCTGTGAGTTTACTTCAACAGCATTTGTTGTTTCAAAGCTTACAGGATATCAATGTGTTGGCTCTCCGATTCTTGATAGTAATAGAAGGAGTGAAGTAGATATGTCCTTGAAGAAGAAGTTGTGTAGTATCCGTTAGAAGATACGATTTTCCATCAATTGCAGCACAGTTCCGTTTTGAAGATTCTACATCAGTAGAAGCTCTCAAGCAGAACAGTGATTGCAAAGAGACTGAAGAGCAACATCTCCACCTGTAGCAGTAGCTTTGATAGTACCAGCCTTAACAGAGAGAGCGTTACGAGGAACATACTGAGCAGTAGCAGAACCCTCACAGAAGTGACAGAGATGTTACCAGTGGTTGCACCACAGCTTAGCTGGGTCAGGTGGCTTAACATCAAGACCAGCGGCACGAGCAGCAATCTTGAATACTTCACCACGAGGAACCAGTAGCGTTAGGGGCGGAAGTATGTAGCTTTATTTACAGTGTTCTTTTCAGCAGCTGCATTGATGAAAATCCTTCAAGATCACCAAGAGATGAGTTAACATCAGGTAACCTGCAGATGCTAGAAGAAGGAGCTACGCGAGGCACCAAGAATCATTTTTGTCATTTCTGCACGAGTAACGTTTGCAGTGGGACGGAGTAATGTTAGATGCTGAGTAGAGATAACTTTTTGCAGCAGCAAGGTTTCGACCCAGCATCACAAAGATCACCAGAGATGCAGTTACATCAGTATGTACATTACCTGTACATTTTACTGCAGTGTAACCACCAAGGTTGCCAAGTTCTGCAGTAATCTGATCGTTAAGACGGTAACCAGACTCAGCGATTCTGAGGGGTTGATTACTGCTTGGCAAGCGAAGCTTCAGCGTAGAGGAAGGAACTCAGAAGCAGCAAACGAAGTGAAGCACCCATTGCTGATGCAACGATAGCCGCAGCACTTACTGTAGAAAGCAAAGCGTCGTGAAGTTAGCCATAACAATGGTATGGTTAGAAAATAAAATGCACAAAGAAATCAAATGATTTTTGCAGGAACAGTCTTTGGTCACTGATTGAGTTTATCATGTATAGTCATCTAAAGTATCATCATACACGATTTTTGTGATCTCTCTGGTCAGGAGAAGCTGCCAAGTCATATAAAGGGCGAAAAGGTTAAAAGCTTTCGCTCAAGGTTGTATTCATAACAAGAGGATAATTTCGAGATCCAAGTATTCTCTCGTCATCAAACATGACAGGTCAAGCTCTGAAACTCTTTAAAAAGTTTCCTGAAAACTGCCAAAGAATAATATCAAAATTCGTTCAAAAGTCAAATGTTTTCACTTCCATCTTCACACTTTTTCCTTCCGATAATCTATACAAATAAAATTAGATCAGATATATAATTTTATCAATGGCAAGTCATCTTCATACTTTCTATTTTTCAATGTTTACAATATATGCACACTGATGAAATTTTAAAGAAAAATTTTTATCCCATTGATAGAAGAATAGAAATATTTTGAAACAAATTTGTATTTGATACATTTATTTAGAAGAGGTGTTTCATTGGATGTATATTTTTAATTTTTATTTATGCCCTGACATTTTCGCTTTTTATGGAGCGCTCTGGATTATCCTGGAGGTGTGGCTTTGGGTGCGTTGGCGATGTTTTATTTTATTCACCGAAAACAAAAACACGCGCACGATATCGTAGCAAATGCTGAAGATGAGGCCAAAACATTGAACGCGCGGAAAAATCTGCGAATATTATCAAAAAGAAATTGATGATGCGCGCTGATCCTCAAGATCCGTACTTTTCTGAAAATGAGCGAAAACTCGAAGAAAAAGAACAAAAAGTGGATCGAAAATATGAAGATTTTGGGAACACAAACAAAATAAACTTCTAGAACGCGAGACGAAAATGATCAAAAATTCTCTGGAAGAAGATCACTTCAAAACAAAAGATTGAAGAAGATTTGCACAACTTTCCCACTGAACAAGAAGCGCGCGAAGAACTTCTCAAAATCACGGAAGATATGAAAAGATATTCTTGCGCGGATTGAAAAAGAAAAAGATTTTACGACTCGATCAGGCGAGATGGCGCGTGAAATTCTTATAAAGTGCTATTCAACAATATGCCGGCGAAGTAACTAATGAAACAACTCAAAACAATTTTTCCTCTAGAAAGTGATGATCTCAAGGAAAAACTTATCGGAAAAGAAGGACGAAATATCATCTCATTTGAGCGAGCAACGGGTGTTTCCCTTATCATTGATGATTCTCCTGACACAGTATCAAGTTTTGACCTTTTCCGACGATATATTGCCAAAAATCTCTGGAAGATCTCATCGCCGACAAGCGCATTCAACCAGCTCGCGTGAAGAAATCGTGGATCAACAAGATGCTGAAAAACTCATTCGTGATCTCGGGCAAAACGATTGATGAAATGGGAATTATTGAAAATTCCTGAGGATCTGTATCCGCTTATTGGAAAATTTCGATCCGAGCGAGTTATGGACAAAAATTTATTGTTACATTCAAAAGTGGCATACATTGCCCGTTCGATTACTGAATGATTGGTGCAGATGCTGATCTCGCCTTCATGAGGACTTTGCACGATATTGGAAAAGCGATGGATCACGATATTGAAGGAACACATCCTGAAATTGGTGGACGAATTGCTCGCAAATATGGCCTTGACGAAAATTGACCAATATTATTGAAGGATACGATGATGTTCCACAAATTTGTATAGAAACAAAAATTGTGCAGATTGCAGACGCGATTTCGGCTATCAGACTAGGTGCTCGTCGTATGAATATTGAGGATTATATCAAACGAATTCAAGAAATAGAAGCAATTGCTATGAGTCTTCCTGGTATTAGTAAAGCCTTTTGCTCTTTCTGCTGGGCGCGAAGTACGAGTATTCGTTGATGAGACAGTTTCTGATCTTTGATGCTGAAAAATCGTGCGTGAAATTGCTCAACAGATCGAGGAAAATTGCAGTTATCCTGGTGAAGTAAAAATCAACCTAATTCGTGAAAAACGATTATATGAATACGCAAAATAATATTATGTATCCCAAACTTGTCATTTGAGACGTTCACATCTATGTTTTTGGAATTTTCTGGTGAGATTTCTTGGATAATTTTCTTTTTATTGTCTGCATATCAGAATTACAAAAGCCAGTTTTTCCGATATTATGAGTTTTTACAGTGCAATATTCTTTTGCAAGACTCTTTTTATATGTTTTCTGCATGGCGAGACACAAAGTTTGGGTTTCAAAGTTTTCTCTCGAGCAACGCTTCATTGATGGAATTTTACAAAATCTATCACGGACAATTATAATCTTTTCACTCGCTGGTGGAATTATCGGTTTTATAATAGTATTTTCTGGAAAACTCGAGATCGAAAATATGCGTGAACGATATCTTGACGCGATTGTACCTTCATTTTTAATAGCATCTATTGTTGGATATTTTGGCATTTTTGGGCGGACAAATCTATGGTGTATCGTCGTCCCTCTTTTTGCAGTTGATTATAATACAAAAATATAGTTCTATTCCAGGAAAAATTGTTTCCACTCGCACTATATATTCTGATCACAATAGGATTATTGGTGGTATGGAAAGATTTGAAAATAAAAATATTCCCTGATGGTTATGTCGGAAATATTTTATTAGGTGGAATTAATTGTGATGCTCTTTTTCGGAGAAATTTTTATCTGGAAAACCAGATATGTTTGAAATTTTTATTCGTTTGAATCAATTGGTGGGAATTTGTTTTATATATTGTGGCTGTGTATGAATTTTAAAAGCATTTTCGTTCCTAGAACATCCTCGGATGTTCTTTTTCTTCGAGTTTTTACATTTTTCTTAGGAATTATCACAGGAAGTTGCTGATTCTTGGTGAGTAATTTTTGAATATTTTCATAATTTTTGGTTTTATACGCTAGTTTTGAGAGACTTTTTATCAAATTTCTCTTTTTCTGGGAATTTTTCTTATTGGATGGAATTTTTCTCAAACTGCAGAAAATCACCGATATACAACATGAAACCCTCAATACTATTACCAGTGATTTTTCCGAAAAAGTAACCATTACTGGTAAAATTACTTTCCGAAAAATGTTTCAATGAGGATCAGCGCGAGACGTATCGCCTCAATATCGACACGATCGACACAATTTCGACACGCTATATTATTGATTCAGAAGACAAAAATCAGGATATTTGTCGACATTCCAAAGAGAACCTTACACACTGAATATTGGCGATATATTAGTTTTTCTGGAAAACTGAAACCACCTCATAGAATTTGAAAATGATGAAAATCGCCGGGTTTTCACGATATGCATGGTTTCACGAATCGTATGCCAAATTTTCACTCTATACTTTTTGAGAGAAAGTTTCAAGCCAGAACAAACATGATACTATTCAACAAAAAGTAAAAACATTATTTTCCAATGGCTTTCCAGAAAAACAGCAGCATTACTCTTGGGAATTACGATTGAAATACTGATGATGACGAGCGAAATGAAATGAGAATTTGACGCAGCCTGACGCATATTCTCGTAGTGAGTGGGTCAAATATCACTTTTTATTATCATGATTCTCAGGGTCTCAAATATATACCTATGAGGAAGAATCATGAAATATATTCTAATTTTTGGTTTTTGGGGGTTTATGGAGTCTCGTTGGATGGGATATTCCTGTAATTCGGGCGACAGTGATGGGAATTATTATATATTTTTGGAATCACGAATGGATGGAAAATAAATAGTATCACTACTTCTTTTGGAATTGCGGTTATTTTGAGTTTTTCTCGCCACTCAGTCTTCTCTGTGATGCGAGTTTTGGACTTTCTTTTTGAGCGACAATTGGAATTATTCTTCTCAATCAGCCAATTCATGATTTTTACAAAATTTTTAGATTTTCATGGTTTCAACACTCATGAGTGTAACATTGGCTGCAACGATGGAAGGCCTCGGTTCGATGATATATTTTTCGGAGGTATCAGTATTTTGAGTTTTTGCAAATATTCTAATTGCAGGATTTGGTATTTTGCTCTTTTTGGCAACTATTTATATTGTAATGAGCTTTATGTTACCTGATATCATTTCTTTATTTTATCGGATTGCCAGTATATTTTTGGGAGAAATTATTTTTGTAGTTTCTGGGTTTTTGGAAAATTTTTCACTTGAGAAATTCCTGAACAAATAAAAATCCCACTCAGCATCATTTTGTACTTCATAGGATTTCTATATTGTATTACACACGCAAGAGCAAAAAGATTCTTATGTACCAAACAGATCATCAGAATTAAATTCAATGTCCGTGATCAATTCGTGGATATCTTGAATAGCAAAATATTTTTCAGAGTTTGTCGAAAATATTTTTGATAAAATTTTGCAAAACTCGCGCGCCTTATGTTCGGGGCAAAATCACATTCCGCATTCCAAAGAAAAAGATTAAAGATTTGATAAAATGCGTTCAATAAGCGCTGAATGTTCACCTCGCATCATTTCAAAAGAGTATTCATAAGAACGGCGCGGTTGTCGGTCAAAAATAACTCTGTCATCAAAATCCATTCCGAAAATCAAGTACGAATTTCTGGAAAAATATTCTGCTCATGAAAACTCAATTTTCTCTTCATAACGCGGAAGAGAAAGTAAAGTTTCATTTTTCTTTTTATCAAGAGAATCCGCGACATAAAAAGTCGCATCAGGATAAGCGCTATAAAAAGCAATAATAACGCTGATGAAACCCCGGCATTCAAAAAGTGCAGGAAACCTCGCCAATGAGGATTCAAAATAGGAATCTTGAATAAATCTCGACAAAATGAGAAATAATTTTTGGTTATCATTCTGTCAGATTTTTCATCTTTTTGAATGAGCTAATTTGAGCTTTTTCGTGCTTTTTCTTGATATTGTTCATGAGATTCTTCGACCAGTAGCGAGTTGCGACGAGTCATCAAGTCATTCATAATTATCTAAACCCATATTTTAAAAAACTGAAGGAATAGGGAATTGTTGACAGTTCTTGTACTTGTTCACGAAGTTCTGATTGTAAAAGAGAATTTTCAGGTTGTCGAAGTGCTTGTACCATAATTTTTGCAGAGCTTTTCACATTTCCTTTTCGGTAAATTTTCGTGTTGTAATAGCCGCAGTCCCAATACGAATTCCTGAAGGATCAAGTGACTTACGAGTATCATATGGAATCATATTTTTATTTGTTGAAATTCCAATATTTTCCAAAATTTCTTCTGCTTGTTTTTCCAGAAAGTCCTGTTGATGAAAAATATCAAGTAAGACAATATGATTGTCAGTACCACCAGAAATAACAGAAAATCATTCTTCGACAAATACCTTCGCCATCTGTCGAGCATTGTCGATAATTTGTCGAACATATGTCGAAAATTCTGGTTTCAAAGCCTCTCAGAAAGCAATAGCCTTCGCCAAAATAATATGTTCATGGGGCCTCACTGGAATTCCAGGAAATACAGCACGATCAATATCTTTAGCGTACCTTTTTCGACACATAATCATCGCACCACGAGGACCACGAAGTGTTTTATGTGTCGTGGTAGTTCAATATCACAATACGGAACAGGATTTTGTAAAACGCCACCGGCCACGAGGTCCGGCAATATGAGCAATATCCGCCATCAAAATCGCACCTACATCATCCGCACTTTCTCGAAATTTTTCCCAATCAATGCTTCGAGCATGCAGAAAAAGCCTGCGATGATCATCTTTGGTTTATGTTCCTTCGCCAACTTCGCCACATTCAACATGTCGATCAATCATGTCGATCTATCAACACCATATGAAACAATGTTGAATCCAGAATAATTGAGTGGATGTCCATGAGATAAATGCCTCCATGATCAAGGTTCATTCCAAGAATTGTATCACCATGATTGAGTACCGCAAAAATACAGCAAAGATTAGGAGGAGAACCGGAAAGAGGCTGTACATTGATGTGTTCAGCACCAAAAAGTTTTTGCACGATCAATTGCTATATTTTCGACAATATCGACATATTTTTGTCAGCATAATATCGTTTTCCTGGATATCATTCACTATATTTATTTGTAAAAATTGAGCCATTTGCTTCCAAAACAGCCTTGGAAACATAATTTTTCAGACATAATCAATTCAAGCTCATTTTGTTGGCGTTTTTCTTCTCCTAGAAGCGCCTCGTACAATTCTGGGTCTTGATTTTGAATATAAGACATAATCATTATAAGTTAGAAAAATCTTTTTGCGGAATCAATTATTTCTGATATTTTTGTGCCATCAATCATTTTTGAAAGAACTTTTTGCCAACATCTTTTTGGCGATCAAAAATATTTTTCGATCTTCGTCAGTAAAATTAACAATAACATCTGGATTAATCCTTCACTATCAATATTTTTATCATTTGGAGTATACCACCGCGCAATGGTAATTTTTATCATAGAACCATCTCCGAGTGAAAACATTTCTTGTACAGAGCCCTTTCCATGTTTTTGTCCCAATAATAATTCCTCGTTTATAATCCTAGCATCGCATCGCAGACAATTTCGATGCTGATGCGGAATACTCATTTACCAATACGACTACTGAATTTCTGTATCAGGAGAAGAAAGTAAATTTGTAAAAAGTGATTCGTTATTGATGGGATTATTTTTCCTTAATAGTTACAATTTTAGAATTTCTCGGTAAAAATTTCGACAAGCATTGTTTGTGCGGAAGTCAAGTATCCACCACCATTAAATCAAGAAAATCCAAAGAAGCCTTTAGCACCAGATCGATTTTATTAATTGCAGAATGGAATTCTGACGGCGTCTCCAAAAGAATTAATCTGAATATATCCAATCGGAGAATTTTCTATCATTTTTGCTTCAACAGAGGGAATATTCACAGAATCTCGAGTGACAGAAACTGTTTTTCTTCATTATCACGCAAAATATTTAAGTGTCACACTAGTTCATCCCACGAATAAATTTTGGCTGCTTCGGTCGTTGTCAGACCAGCAAGAGAATTATTATCCGCTGAAAGTACAATATCTCATATCAAAAGTCCAAATTTTTCAGCTGGTGAATTTGGAAGGATTCGTTCAATTTTAGCACCCAATTCATGAGTTCCTAGAACCGCTCAATTCCTTCAAAAATCGCCAGAAAGTTCAGATTGAAATTCTTCATTTTCTTCAGCAGTAAAATATTCTGAATGCTTTATCCCCAAGTCCTGCAATCATTGCGGCGGCCATTTTGTTTTCTATTTCTTCTTGAGATTTTTGTGCAAAATCCATAGAATTTCTGATCAATGATAGAATAAATCTTTTGAGCTTATTTGAGGAAAAACTCACAATTCTCACGAGTTTTAACATTGTCAGAAGTTTGTGAAAAATTATTTTTGAAGAATATTTTTCTGATTGTGAAGCGGAATTTACGATATCATTGTTTTAAAACCGAGAAAAATCCAGAAACCTCAAAAATAATTCCAAGCAAAAGAAAAGAAAAAATTTGAATGTAAAATTTACATTCTTTTGTGAAAAATCCATAAATTGTATTTTGATAAAATTTTGACACGTATTGTACTTTTTCGAGACAAATTATATTTTCAAGTTTTTACGATTTTTGTGAAAATTGATAATTTTATTTTTAATAAAAGAAGAAAAGCGGAAAAATTTTTATACATTTGTGAAAAACTTTTTATCTCACAAAATCGTCCATCTTACAATTCTCGTATATTATTATTACTAAATTATATATATTTATTTTTATTATTTTTATATAAGCCAAAAATGAGTGGAAAATTTGATTTGAGAATTTTAGAATATAATACAAACATATTTTTATATTTTGATGGAAAATTCTACCTCTTCACGAGAGGAAAAACTTTTGTCTTGAAAGAAATTATACAAAATCTTCAAATCAGAAATGAAGAAAAAGATTTGTACTTTTTCGATGGAAATTTTGATAACGAAAGTTTTAAAAATTTTTCCAGAAAAATTATGAGCGAATTCCAGCGAACCAAAGGCCGGAGTTCGATTTGTTCAGCAATAATTTTCGTATGCAATTTCAGGCAATTTGTTCAAAAAGGAAATAAAAACTCACGCTTCGTCTGGACCGCTCAAAATCGAGAAGATGCGCGAAATATTCTTCTACAAACAATGATATTCGATTATTGAAATTCAGGAAGTTGTGGAAACTTTCTCTTGCGCAAGAGGGGAATTTTTCTTTTTTGATAGCCTTATATAACGGAAATATTCAAACTGGAAAAATTCAATCAGACGATATTTTTAAGGCATATCGAAAACTGATTGAAGATCTTAAATACGATGTTTTTGGCGATTTATACAGTAGAATGAATGTCTGATGATCAGAAAAATTATTACTGCAAAAGTAAAAGATGGATATCGAATGTATCTTGAATCTATTGGACAAAAATCGAAGAAAAAGCCTGATATCTTAAAAATGAAGATAATGAAGATTTTTCTCACAACTTTTGAAGGAAATTGAAAAATACGGAAAGGATATTGATGAGACAATTTTAAAAATTCAAAAATTTGCTTATCAAAAATCATGAAACCATTACAGAAGAGCAAAAAGCGGTTTTAGAACGAATAGAAATGGAGCTTGTTTCGATTAAATGAATGAGAAATGTTGGAAAAATGCAGTCAACTCTCGAAGATTCACTCAAAGCAAATTGGAACGATCGAATTGGAAATTCTGAAAAATGAATGATTAAAGAAAAAGCAAAATTTTTGGCAGAAACCAAATAAATTGCTTCAAAGTATCGGTTCAAGCGAAAAATTCAGACGGAAGAAGAAAAACAATCATCATTAGAATATAAATTTCAGTCATTTCTGGGACGTTTTGCAAAATGAGAAAAACTGAAAAAACCGAATCAAAAACAAGATTGATACCAATTCGTTTATTTATTTTAAAAACAAACGAGAACTTGATATCTATAAAAGCTCATAATAGTAATGATTCTGCTATTATTAGAGCACTTTTTACTGGGAATTTTTCTTTTTTAAAAAGACTTCTTTTAAAGCGTCGGTTATTGTTACAGAATATTCAAATTATTGAAAATCGCCTTCAAAATAAAACTGTTTTCATATACAAAACTCGTTCATGGATTTGATTATTATGTTCGATCATTTTGATGGAATTTCAGTGATTGGACAAACTATCTATTTCTGTTGATTATTTTTCTCATATCTCATATCATCCTTAATGCCCTTGATGGAATGAAAATCATTGAATTGGTTTTTACAGAGTAAATCATCATTATTTTTTTAGCTTTATTTTTTCGTTATTTACTTTGGGATTACTTTGATCCGTGGCTGGAAGACGATGATTGTGATTATTCCGTGTTTTTGTTAATTTTTCATTTCTTTCTACTAATTTTTTAGGAAATGTATGTTTTGCTCATTATCCTACATTCCTTTTTTATTTTTATTTGCCATCTGTTCGGTTTTTATGTAATAGAAGGGTTTTTGATATTGATGCTGTGCTTTATTTTTCACCAATTTCTTTTTAAAAATTCTACTGGCGAAGAATGAGTTGTCAAATCTCTTTTCTTTCGAACTATCACCACAAAATCTACTGATTATTCCCTCGATTCTCACCTATCTTGGGATTTATATTTTGGCGTTTACTTTTTCTGGAACCATTGCGAGAAATATTCATGCGCATTTGATGATGGCGATTTTTACGATTTTTGGGATATATTTTTGCGTTTTCTTGGAAAAATGGGATTTTTGATATTCTCGGATTTCACCCTCATATTTAGTTACACATTACGATTGTTATCATCGGAATATATTATTTTTCGCGCGAGAAACAATCAATCTTCTTGATGTGATTTTCTGTTGTGACAATGTGATTTTCATATTTTTCTTTCGATTTGAAACAAAATATCGAAAAGAATATGGATTTTTGGCATCGATCTCATTAGAAATTTTTATTGATATTTCGAGAAATTTCATTTTATCTGATTATTGGGGCATTGAGTTTGCTTGGGATTATTTTTATTTGAACTCAGTGAAAAATCTTCATTTTTGATGTTTTGAATATTTCACGTGTTTTTTCTTATCCGTGATTCTAGCTTCGGTAGGAATTCTTTCGGTCACTATTTTTAGTCATTTTGCGAGTATTTATTTTTAATTATTATAGCAATATTTTCGGTACATATTCGTTTTTCTAATCTTGTGACATATTCGACGGCAATTTTATTATTTATTTTTATGTACGGTTTGTATTTTTATCGCTTTTTTGTCGACAAATTCTGTATTATCGTCGCTCATATGTTTATTTTCTTTTTCCGATTCTTATCATTACAAATACTTATTTTTGGGAAGAAAAACAGTCAATATGATTTTGCAATAATGCATTATGCAAGTATTGCGTTTAGTGGAATTTTTCTTTCTATATGCGCTTGTTTTTATGAAATGGGAGTCATCTTCATTTGTGTTTTTCCTCCTTTGGTTTTTCTTTTTGGCAGGACTTTTCTTTCTTTCTTATTTCCGATTTTCGAACTAAAAATAATTATGCTTTAATACAAAACTTCTTATTCAAATTACGACGGATGTTGCAAATGTTTCACTCATACCTCTTCTCTTGGAAATTTCTGAATCAATATTTTTGAAAAATTGGAAAAATTTCAAATTTCCGTTCTGAAAAATTCTCGATTCAAAAAGCTCGTGAAACTGAAAAAAATGTTTACATTTTATCCAGAAAAATGAAAATATTTTCGAAGTCGTGATTTTTCTCAAAAACTGATGATCGACTTGAAAAATCGTACCGAAATTTTCAGAAAAATTTTTCGAAAAAGTCTTGTTTATGTTCCTGATGGTTTTGTCGAAGAAGCTTTTGAAGCTTTTGTTTTGACGATGTATGAATTTTCTCTTTATAAAACGAAAAAGAAAATTTTGATAAAATATTTTTGTCGAAGATGTGTCGAGCTTAGCGAAGTTGGAATCAAAAATTCCTCTTTATGAAGCGATTTATGCTGCGAAATCTTGTCAATCTTCCACCAAATGATTTTTACCCAGAAACTTTTTCTCAGATAGATTACTTCCAGAAAATGGAATCATTTTTGAAGTAGAAGTTTTCGAAATACTGAATTGCGAGAATTAGGCTGTAACCTTATTCGTGCAGTCGGTCAGGAAGCGCACGTGATAGTATTATGATAATTTTGAAGCCAAAAAGAAATTTCTGGTGAAAAATTTGGAATTATTGGAAAAATGAGTGACTTTTGATGCTGGTGGTATTCAGATTAAGCCTCGATAAATATATGCTTGATATGAAATGCGATATGGCTCAGCGCCGCTGGCGTTTTGGGAGTGGCGATGTATCTTGATTCACTTCCAGAGTTACCACTGAATGTCGTTTTTGGACTTGGAATTGTGGAAAATATGACTGGCGCAGCAGCTTTTTAAACCACTTGATATTTATACTGCGTACAATGGAAAAAAACTGTTGAAATTCATCATACTGATGCAGAAGGGCGACTTGTATTGGCTGATGTAATGTCGTATGTAGAAAAAAATTTTCAAGTGAACCATTTGATTACGATGGCGACATTGACAGGTGCATGTATTTATGCTCTTGGAAATGATATTTCAGGAATTATGGGTGATGATGAAAAGACTCATTTCGACATTTATCGACAATACTTCGCCATATGAAAAATGTATGGCGATTGCCTTTAACTCCAAAAATGATAAAAAGCTGTAGAATCACAAAACAGCTGATCTTCAGAATCTTTCAGAATCAGAAAAGGCTGGTTCTTCTATGGGGGCTGCATTCTTAAGTCATTTTAAGGGGCGCTCAGTTCACTCATCTCTGATATTGCAGGGCCCGCATATCGAACAAAAAGGATTTCGGATATATGCCTGTTAGTGGTACTGGTTGGGGCGTGAAAAATCTCGAAGTACTTCTTTCTCTTGTATAATATGTCTTTTTGGAAAAGGATTTTTGTCAATTTTTATTGATGAATCACCACGAACAGATCTTCAAATTTCTGTCAAAAATGTAGAAGAATATAAAAAATTCTCGAAGATTCTTATTTTTGATGAAATTTTTGTCGCGACAGAATATCAGAAAAATTTCCCACTTACTTGAACGTTATAAGTTTCATTCTGATCGGCACTTATCGACTATTTTTGCTGATATGTTTGCTCAAATGATTCAGAAACTGAAATGAATTTTTCAGGATTTTTGTGCTTATCTCGACGCCGATGCATTGGACTCGATATTGGATTCGAGGATTTGATATTATCGGATTGATTGTTAAAAAATTTCCAAAAATCACCAAAATTCCACATATTTCCCTTCTAAAAACAAAAAATTTTTCTCGCCGACAACTCACACTTTCTCGTGAGGAACGACTCAAAAATCGATTTTTCTGTCAAAATAGTAAAATTCCTGAAAAAGTGATTCTTTTTGATGATGTACTCACAACGGGCTCCACTATCAATGAATGTGCAAAGTCTTGAAAAACGCTTGAGTAAAAGGGGATTATCGTTTGTGTACTTGCAACTAATCATAAATAATATGTCCGATTTTATTGAAATTATTGGAGCAGAAACTCATAATTTAAAAATATTTCCGTAAAAATTCCTAAAAATAAAGCTTGTTATTGTAACAGGCCTTTCTGGGTCTGGAAAATCTTCGCTCGCTTTTGAAAACATTGTATGCCGAGGGGCAGAAAAGATATCTGGAATCTTTGTCAACCTTTGCACGGATGATGATTTTCGAATACTTCTGATGCGACAAAAGTTCAGTGAAATTCGAGGACTTTCACCAACCATCCTATCAATCAAAAACTGTTAGCAATAATCCTCGATCTACTGTCGGAACGATCACAGAGATTTATGATTTTTATGAGCTTCTGTATGCAAATATTGGGATTCCATATTGTCCAAATCATCCAGAACAATCTCTGAAAAAGATACTATTCAAAAAATATTGTTGAAGACATTAAAAATGATGAATGAACGAAAAATTTTTATAATGTTTCCATTGTCGACAATTAAAAATGATGTCGAAGAAATGTCGATAAAAAGAAATTTCTCAAATTGTTTTCAGATAAGTGATTTGTCCGATATATAAAAAGGAAATGAGGTTTTTCTGTCGCTGATACTGTCGAAGAAAATATTTCTGTCGAAGATATGTCAATTATTGTCGATCGTCTTATTGTAAAAATAGTGATGAAACATCTCGTTTGCGTGATTCACTTTTGCTTACATCTAGAAAAAGTAGCGGTATTATTGAAATATTTTATCCATCAGATGATACATTCAAAAATATTCACTTGAAATTTTTGTCCACAATGCTGATATATAAGCCCAAAATTTTCACTTTCAACTTTTCTTTTAACTCACATTTTGGTGCGTGTGATGATTGTGGGGGACTTGGATTTCATTACTACTTTTGAGGAAAAAGATATTATAAATTTTGACCTTACACTTGAAGAAGGTGCTATTTTGCCATGGGAAAATTCTAAATATTATCTCTCCATTTTGCGTGCTGTATGTGAAAAATATAAAATTCCAATGAATAAACCATATGGAAAATTAACTGAAAACAACGCAGAAATTATTTTGTATAGCGTTGATGAAAAATTTTCTATTATTTTTGATTCCAACTCAGAATTTTATATAAAATGAAAATATTTATATATGTCGATATGAGGTGTAATTCCAAAATTGAGAGCGACATTATGCTGATTCGGAAATAGAAACTCAATCGCACATGCGAAATATTCTGAAGTTCATACAGAAGAGTGTCGAACTTGTCAGTGATATCGTCTCAAAAAGCCTTTTTAATGGTAAAAATTGGAGGGAAAAATATTGGCGCACTTGCGTCGATGTCTGTCGAGCAAACGCTAGATTTTTGAAAAACTAGAATTTTCTCAAGAAGATTATTTCCGAAGGTGTTTTGAAAAATATTATTGATCGATTACATTTTGCAAGGAGTTGGCCTTGGATATGTACAATATGCTCGTCAGGGCTCATACACTTTCGGGTGGTGAATCACAGAGAATTCGTCTTGCTACGTAGATTGGAACACAATTAGAAGGTATTATTTATGTACTGATGAACCTTCTATGGCTTCATCCGCGAGATAATGATATGCTGATTAAAAATCTGAAAAATTGGCCACTCTTTGAAATACTGTTATTGTTGTTGAACATGATAGAAGATATTATGCGAGAAAGTGATTATATTGTTGATATTGGGTCAGGGCATGAGTACATGGAGGTTCAGTGATTTTAGTGGAACGTATCCAGAATTAATAAAAATTCTTCGACAGAAACTTCCCTTTATTTATCATGAAAGAGATTGTTCTTAAAATCCTATATATATCATTTCATGTCGATTTATGGAGCACTAAAGAAAAATAATCTTAAAAATATTAATGTGCGTTTCCCTCTTGAATGTATGACTGTAGTAACGGGGGTTTCATGATCTGGAAAATCTTCATTGGTGATGGATATTCTTTCGAGATGCACTTCTCAATTATTTTAATAAATCGTCTCTTCCTGTTGGAAAAATACGAGAAAATAGAAGGATTTGAATATCTTAATAAGACTATTATTATTGATCAATCACCAATTGGTCAGAACCCCACATTCAAATGTAGCGACCCTATACTGGTGTTTTTACTTATATTCGTGAGGTTTTTGCTGCTTCCAATGACGCAAGGTTCGAGGTTTTTAATGTATGAAAATTTTCATTTAATACAAAAATAGAGGGCGTTGTGAGGGTTTTGTGAGTGAAATGGTACAAAAATTGAAAATGCATTTTTACCAGATGTTTTATGTTGAATGCAGAAGCCTGTAAAAGGAACCCGTTATAATGATGATGTTTTTAAGCATTCAGTTTTAAAAGGAAAAAATATTGCTACAGTACTTAATATGACCATTGAAGGGCATCATGATTTTTGTTGCGTTTCCTCGAATAAAAACGCGTTCTGAGATGTATTGATTGAAGTGGGGCTTGGATATATTACTCTTGAGGTCAGTCAGCGCCATAAACACTTTCTGGTGGTGAATCACAGCGTATCAAACTTGCTTATGATCTTTCAAAGCGCTCAACAGGTCAAACATTGTCATATTCTTGATGAGCCGACTACGGGATTACATTTTGCTGATGTACAGAAATTGCTTGATATTCTCGATGCTCTTGTAGAAAAATGAAATAGCGTAATCGTTATTGAACATAATCTTGATATTATTGCCAATGCTGACGCAATTGTCGATATTAGCCCTCAAATGGCGAGCGATGCTGGTGGAAATCTCGTATTTGCTGGCCCTAAAGAAAAATTCTTTCTGTCAGAAGAAAGTTATACAGCAAAAGGCTCTTAAAAATATTTAGCATAAAAATAAAAACTTCGTAGTGAAGTTTTTTATTGATAATTCTAAAATGTCTTCATGAATACTATAGGCAGCAGAGACAACCCTCCGCAGATGACATAATAGTTTGTCAGAAATTTATTAGAATTTGTTGTTACATCACCAGCTGCATAAAAGCCCAGGAATAGTGGTTTTCTTGACGTTGATCAACAACAAGACATCATTCTACGTCTTTTTGTGGCAGAAAGATTGTCGACAATATTTTGTAATTGGTGTCGATCAATGGCGACAAACAATCCATCAAGTGCTAGATTTTCTCCTGTATTAAGAATCACTCCTGTAACACCCATCATATTTCCTTGTACTTCAGTAACTTATGTATTCATGTGGAAGATAATGTTTGATGTGTTGTTAGCTTTTTCAGTCCAAATATTTTCTGCATCTGAATCACATCACCGCGAACATATATATGAACTTCTTTCGCGATTTCTGCAAGATATAGAGCTTCTGTGATAGCCGTATTTCCGCACCAACTACACAACAAGTAAGATTTTTAAAAATTACCATCACAGTCGCTCATGATATGAAACGCCTTGTCCATAAAATTCTTTTTCCCAGGATTCCAAGTATTTTATATGTATTCCTGTTAGCATCAATATACGTTTTGCGTCAAAATTCTCCACCATTGTCGATACAGAAAAATGATTTTTCGCCAATCTTCGACACAACTTCGAAACACAGTCTTGGAGAATTTTCGAACCCACTTTCAGCATGTTTTTTAAAAATTATCCATAATTTCTGCACCTGGCGCGAGACAATACTCCTGGAAAAATTTTCAACACAATGAGAGTTGAAAAGCGCTCCACCTGGCATTTCACTAATAATAATATTTTTAAGTTTATATCAGCTTTGCGTACATTCCAGCTGGAGTCCGGCTGATCCAGCACCGATAATAATAAGATCGTACATAGTAGAAAAATAAAATTCTTCTCCAATAATGAGAATTAGTCTCATTATATCGAAAAAGAGTAAAAAGTACAAATGTTTTTAATTTTTGAAGGTTTGTTAGAAAATTATTGATTTCTCGAATTTTTTCACTAGGATTTCAGATATATGGAAGCTTCATTATTTCTTGACCATTTGCTGTCGCAATACTGACTTCGCCATATTGAAAAAGTAGTTGGCAAAATTCCAGAAACTTTTTGAACGAATTTCCTGAATTGATGAGAGTGGAAATTGATGATTTTTCGTGATAAAAATGTTGTTTGCTCGATATAAATTACGCGTTTGTCCGTTAAAATCAGAAAATCAAGCTCTGAATTTGATCCACATCATCATGAGAATGGAAATAAAAATCAGACAAAAATACTAAAAATCACCAAAAATTTTCACCCACAGAGAAATTCAGAATTTTGAAAAATGTGAGAAAAATTCCTGACAAAATTAAAAACCAATAAAATACAAACCTAAAAAGGCAAAAAGTAATCCAGTGTCTTTTGAGGTGATAATGTTTTTCTCATTCATTGAGAGAAAGTGAGGGGTTATTTTTAGCATGAGTAATATGAGGGTGGTTTGATGTAAATTGGTGTGAGAAAAATTTTTCAGATTTTTGATTTAAAAATTTTTCAATTTCATTCCATTGATCTGACAAAAATTTTAAATGTCGAAGTTTGGCGAAGTTCTGTTGTCGAATATCCAATATAGTGACTATCAGGAGGAATTTTTATCATAAAATATTTCGCCATTCTGATTATCATTCATCACATTCTTTTACATTTATTTCAATCCGCTGGCTTTTCTGGAAGATCTTTGAAAATCAGTGTACTGATTTGACAATAATTTCAGGAAAGCTGAGTTTTTGATCGTATTGATAGTCAAAATACTAACACATTTTTGTAAAAAGTTCCTGGACCATTAATAACCCAAATTTCTCTAATATTTTCTTCGACAAACTTCGACCAATATCTTTGGAAGAATTTTCTGCAAATTTCAAAGATGGAATTGTAGATTTTGAGATTCAAAAATATTATTTATTTTGGATATAATATTTTCTCATAGAGGTTGATATAAAAGAATATTATGTTGCATACTAATTATTTCATCGATATGAAAAGCGCTTTCAGTATGTGTCGAACTTCGACATTTGTCGATCAATCAATATCAGCTATTGTTCTTGATAATCGTAAAGATTCGATAGTAGACACGTGTCGATAATTATAATTTTTCTGTCGAAGTTATGGCGATATGTCGAGCTCTTCGCTAATATTAGCTGTAAATCGTATCAATGGCTGTATTATCCATATCAGCATTTTGAGAAAAATTTTGTTCCTGCAAAACGTTTTTCTGTAAATTTTTAGCCTTTGTGATTATTTCTCGAATTTCTTGGCTGGTTTTTCACTTTTGAGATTGATAGTTTTCAATTCCACTAACACTGATCCTTGGAACATTTACAAACATATCAATACGATCCATAGATAGGCCCAGAAAGTTTCGCGCGATATCGTTCAATCGTATGTTGACTACAAATACAAAGTTTTTCTTTGTCTCACAAAACCACATGGACAAGTTTAGAGCTCAACAAGCGAAAAACGAGCTGGATATAGTAGCACTTTTGATGAACACGATTAATCGTAATATATCCATCTTCAAGCGGTTGCCGCAATGTTTCCAATCAGATTTTTGGGAAATTCTAAAAATTCATCCAGAAACAAAAATTCCTCGTAGTGAGAGAAATTTCTCATGGCTCAGATTCCCGTCCACCACCAATAATTGATGCTTCACTACAGCTGTATGGTGAATACTTCGAAATGGACGCTCATGAATAATTGGTTCCTCTTTTGATAACATTCCAGCCACTGAATAAATCTGAGAAATTTCAATTTTTCTTCTAGTTCAAGGCTTGGAAGATTCCTGCCATTGCTTTTGCAAGCATAGTTTTTCCGCTTCAGGTGGTCCTTGAAGCATAATATTATGTCCACCTGCCGTCGCAACAATCATAGCTCGTTTTGCGTGCTCTTGTCCGATCACGTTGAAAAATCAATATAATTTTTCTGAAATATGCGATGTGGAAATAATTTCCTTTTTATCACTCATGCGACCAGTCAAAAATCGACAACTTCGACAAAGATTTTTCGACACCAATAATTTCAATTCAAGGAATAATTGCTGCCTCTTTGGCATTATCAAATGGGAGAAAAATATATTTTTCTTATGTTTTTATGTGCAAAAATGGTTGCAGGTAAAAACTCCATTTACTCCACGAATCGAGCCATCAAGTGCTAGTTCGTCAATAAAAAGTGCATTATCGACAACTTCGTCAATAAAAATTATATTCTTTCCCAAGAATGCAGAGTGCAATTGGAAGGTCATAGAGTGGTCATTTTTCCGAATATCTGCGGGTGCAAGATTCACGGTGATACGCGCGCAGAAGGAAATTTGAAACCAGAATTTTTGATAGCAGAACGCACTCGTTCTCGAGATTCTTGAATAGCTGTATCGCTCCAGCTAACAATCGTAAATTGTCACATTCCTTTTGTGACATCAACTTCGACGCTGATTTCGTATCAATCAAGCCCCACAGATGGAAACAGAAGATAATTTTTCATATCATTTATCAAAACTTGAAGTGTGTCAAATTTGCAAAAATCTATTACAAATATTTCTCAAAAATGTAAAGCGAAAAATATCAGCGAATATTTGTTTTGAGGGAGAAAATCTGGATATGATGCAACGGATAAAAACTATTTATGCGTCAAATTTTCTAGAATCATTCTCGGAATTATTATACATTTTTACGACGAGTTTCATACACAATTCAGACGGCTCCAACGACTCCTTGCGGATCAAAAACTCTCAAGTTGCCACAGAGTTCTAGCGGTATTTGAGGTTTTTCGGTCAGCTTTTTGGATTTTTGTAGAGTTATTCTCTTCGTAGTTTTTGCGTATATTACTCTCAAAAATCGTTCGTCGACTTATGAAGTAATACGCGCCAATAATCTTGTATATATGCGTGCATGACTCTTTCCAGAGCCGATTCCAAACTTGATAAAGAACAGGATACAGATTTTTAAGGAAAAATTGGTATTATGACGCTTTTTATAAATCTGTTCATATGATGTGGACAGATTTTAGCGATGAATAGATTAAAAATTTTTATTTTCGATCATGCCAAAGTTTCGCTTTTGAAATGATGTACGATCATGGACAAGTGTATTTTTATGTAGTAGCAGTCATCGCGAACACATGACGCTGATTCGCCAGCAAATTACTTCCAAATTATCCTGATGCGGAGATTAAAAATTCTTGATAAAAACAGAACTACCAACATTAAAACCAAAAGGTTATGTTCTTTGAAGCTGCTTCTGTTGGAAAACAAACAGATGATGTTTTCCGATTAAAACCTATAAATATTTTGAAGATGATCCACTTTCGAGTTATACGAATAATTGCGGTTCATCAGAAAAACGGATGTTGCAACGATTCAGTGGGTTATTAAGCCGCTTGAGCGAGTTGGAATCGTCGTGCCAAAGAGGCTGCGCGCCTTGTGGCAAAATGAGAATATCGAAAGGTCTCAAATTTGGAGTATTTGGTATTTTTAAAAAAATTACTCGCGCCATTTGCTTGGTTTTGTGTATCGTTTTGTAAAAATGAATCTGCAAGCTTGGATGGTGGTAAACTCATCCAGGAGCTCTGGTGGTGATGCTTACAAAATTTTTAACCAAGCAGAAACCGAAGCTCAGAAAATGGTAGGTGAATCTGCTGGGCAGCCAGGATTTGGAAACATCGATCCGTATTTTAGTATCATCGGACACTGCGCATCAGCTCGCGAGGGACTTCATTCGCTTGTGGCGGCTAATCTCGTTTTTACTGATGAATATAACAATCAGCTCGACAATCCACAGATGATGGAAGATGTGTTCGATTTATTTTTTACGCCGATTCGATATTTTGCGTATCAGTTCCGCCTTATTGGGATTGGGCAAGATATTTCGCGATTTTTCGACTGATGAACTTGCGACAATGTATCATTTTCCTGATATTAAATATAATAAATCACCAATTATTGCGTGGCTTGATTACAAAATGTTGCTACACCACCATCGAATCTCAAATTTCCAAAAGAGCCGATGATAGTTGCAAGATTATAAACGCGATGAAAAAGGAAATATTATTACAAAAGATGGATCGAAAATTACAGGTTGATAAAAATAAAAATCTCTTGCGCGATCCGCAGAAAAATTTATTATTGCTCGATGGTACAATCGTTCCAGTAAATCGTGAAGGTCCAAGTATTGGTGTCTGATTGATTCTGGGAAAAATCCAGAAAAAAGTGATTTCACATCGTCACTTGGCAGGTTTTCCACTCTACAAAGATGGAATTTTTGATGGGTTGGAATGAATATCGAAATAAAACACCGATTTATTTTTGCAACCAAAGATCGTGTCGACATCATTATATTATTGGTAAATCGCGGTGGTAAATCAGTATTTATCGGATATTTGGCGCGACAAGATTTGTGGAATGGTGACGGACTTTGTGATTGATCCACATGGTGATCTCGTTGAAGATATTGTTTTTCATTTACGCCTACACGAACGCGCTCGTGATATGATTATTTTTGATCCGGCGGATTTTGAACGACCAATGGGTGTGAATATGCTTGATATTATTGCGACAGATCCAAACTTGCGAGCTATCGAAAAAGATCGTGCCGCGCTTGATGCCACTTCAATTTTTATTAAAATGTATGGTGACGAAATTTTTTGGACCGCGAATTCAGCATTATTTCCGAAATGGTTGTTTGACACTGATGGATGATGAAGAAGAGGGCGGAACGCTTATTGATGTGCCGACGACTTTTTCGACGATGAGGCATTTAGGAAATATAAAAACCCTCAAAAATTAAAAATGTGATGGTAAAATCTTTCTGGGATCATGAATATGCTCAGACAGGTGATCGTGAAAAACAGGAAATGATTCCATTTTCTCTGCAAAATTTGGTCCATTTATCCACCAATACAACGATGCGAAATATTATCGGTCAGACAAAATCTGCCTTTAATCTTCGTGAAGTCATGGATAATCAAAAAGTTTTGATGGTAAATCTTTCAAAAAGGGTAAAATTGGTGATCTTAATGCACACCTGGTTTGGTTTGATTATGCGTTTCCAAGATCAATATGGCGGCGATGAGTCGTGCTGATATGCTGGAAGATCAGCGAAAAATTTCTTCTTATATGTGGATGAATTGTCAAAATTTTGCGACTGATACTTTTGGGGAAATTCTTTTCAGAAGGCACGAAAATATCGTTTGGCGTTGATTATGGCGCACCAGTTTATTGCACTAGATTGGTGGCTCTGGCGATAAGCAAGGAAAAATGAGGAAAACCTTCTATCAGGGATGCGGTATTTGGTAATGCCGGAACGATTATGTCATTCAAGGTTGGTGCTGAGGATGCGGAATATTTGGAAAAAGAATACGCACCACTCTCTCACAGCAGGATATTATCGGAATTGCGAATTTTGACAACCTATGTAAAACTCAATATTGATAATGCGATCTACTCGTCCATTTGATATGAAAAACGATTTGGGATAATACCATAAAAACGAAGAAGTTTCTAAAAATTATTAAAGAATATTCCTCGAAAAACATATGGCCGCAAAAAGAATATGTTGATATGGAGCTTGAAGCTCGAATGGAATTATTCGCGAATAAAAATATTATGTTTCATCGAATTTCTTTCCATTTTTGGTAATTTTATTAACACTGTAGACGGATGTATTCTGCTATGAGTCTTTGATGTTGCACCTATTTTTCTGAATATATTGCACCACAAATTTCGTGGTATGTGATGGTGGTATGTTTACAAATCCCAATTTTGTATTATATTGTGTATCGTTCATATATTGTACCCATCGAGAAAACCTCAAACAGGGAATTGCAAGATTTTTATACAGAAATTGATACAGAACCAAATTTGAGCCAAATTCTTGGTCCAAAGGAATGAATGATGTGATTATCTTTTTAAAAATCTTTACAAATTTTGGAAGGTATTTAAAAAGTGAATTGCGTGATGGTCGAAAAATTGCATGTTCAGAAGTTGAAATCGCCTCAGAAATTCAAAACAAAACGCTTTTCACAGGATGAGGATGCGATTCCTGGACTTAATTTGGCGGTAGGGATTTGTTCAGCATCAGAAGTTGGTGGTGATAGCTTGGATGTGATCGAGGGGCAAGATGGAAATTTTTATCTCTACGTAGGTGATGTAACCGGGCATGGTGTAGCATCAGGATTTGTCATGATGATGGTCAACGCGCTCGTTTCAGCATTTTCTACCAAATTTTATGAGTGGTGCCGAAATTCCGCAGCAACCAATTCTATTTTGAAGCCTCGAATCAAAACAGAATATGATGATGACGGCTGTGATGCTGCGCTGGGATAGTAAAAATCAAAAATGTATTATACTGGCGCCGGCCACTAATTTATTTTTGATTTACAAAGCGAAAGAAAAGTTTACAAAATAAAAACTGGGGGTCTTGCCATTGAATGATGAAAAATATTTTCGTTCTCTCAAGGAACGACAAATTGCTTTTTGAACGCGGAGATTTGATTATTCTCATACTGACGGAATTACGGAAGCACGCTATCGTAGCGAGCAAAAATGGTATGCTTTTTCGGGGTTGATCGAATCACAGAATCTGTCATGAAACTAGCTTCGCCAAATCCAGAAACCGTTTTTCGTCAACTTACTATCGATTTATCAGCATTTATGGGGTATAATCATGTTCAGTATGATGATATTACGCTCGCTGTTGTTGGATTTTCATGAGATTCCAGTGAAGCAATTATTCAAACAAATATTTCTCAAAAATTGATTCTTCTAGTATTACAGAGTGGAATTGGGGAAATACTAAAAATAAATTTTCTTATGTCAGATACTACACAAAACACATCATCTGTTCCTACTATCTCAAGAATTGATCGCCAAAAATTATACTGGCGATGTCGAATGATTGTCAATAAATATTTCTCTTAAAAAGAGGATTTTAAAGTTTCTTCGACAGATATCGACACAACTTCGACAGATATTTCGCCAAATATTTTTGACAGAAAAATATGTCGAATCAAACATCAAGTATTAGTGAAACTATTGATGAAAAATAAAAACTCACTAAACAAGAAGCTCAAGAACTTCGTGAAACAGAAAAATTTGGCGAGACTCTTTTTTCATTTATTAAAGATCATATTTCACCATCAATGATCAAAAATTGACTCGCAAAAATTACAAATTGGTGATACAATTGTACGTACTATTTTTACATATGTATCCTGATGTTCTTTGAAGGGAATTGGCTTTTCTCCGCTTATTAACTGGGATGTAAATTTGATGTGTCGATGTTTGTCTATCCAGCAGATTCGGCTCGAGTGATGAAATTTCTTCGAACTCGTCTGACACAACTTCGCTCACAAGCCCTTATTAATCGTGAAAAGGGATTTATTACTGACCCTCGACTCGAGGCTCAGATGCAGGATGTTGAAGAATTACAACAATCTCTCACGCGCGGTCAGGAAAAATATTTTTCATTTGTCGCTCTATATCACGACATATGCGGGAAAATGAGGACGAAAATGAAAAACTTCAAAATAAGCTTTCGACATGATGCTTTCTGGACGAAATATTCTGACTAAACAAGCATTTTTACGCGCAGAACAGGGATTTATCGCGACTGGTCCATTTGGAAAAAGATGAAGTGAATGTTTATCGAAATATTTCAACCAAAGGACTTTCGACAACATTTCCATTTTCATCAAATTCCTTCACAGGATGATGGCGTTTTTATGGAATTAATACACAATAAATCGTTGATTATTTTTGATCGATTCCGTTCAGAAAAATGCAAATATGTGTGTATTTTGCGAAATCTGGTGGTGGTAAATCATTTGCCGTGAAATTGGAAATTTTACGTTCCTTAATGATGGGAATAGATGTAATTGTTTTGGATCCAGAAAAATGAATATAGAAGTCTTGTAGAGACGGTCGATTTGGAACATATCTTAATATTTCACTTAATTCTCACGAAAAATTAATCCATTTGATTTGCCACGAGGTCTTAAAGATGCGGAAGTACGCCCAGGCGATTTGCTTCGAGGCGCGTATTGTAAATATGATTTGATTGCTTCGCTTGATGCTTGGGCAGATTTCTCCAACAGAAGAAGCAATCTTGAAAAAGCACTCATTACAACATATTCTTTGAAGGGAATTACAATGGAAGATGATTCTGTTGATGGAAAAAGAAATCCCGCTTATGAAGGATTTATATTCTGTATTGGAAACAATGGATGGGGCTTCTGGGCCTCGTAAATCGTCTCGAAAAATATGTTTTTGGTGTATTTTCTGGAGTATTTTTCCCAGCCAACCAATGTAAATCTCAAAGAAGGGCTCGTTGTTTTTTTCTGTACGAGATGGATGATATTTTGCGTCCGATTGCGATGTATATTTTGCTTAATTATGTGTGGAATGTGGCTCGTTCATCAGAAAAACGATTTCTTGTCGTGGATGAAGCATGGAATATTATGCAAACTATGAAGATTCTGCAAAATTTTTGTTTGACTCGTAAAGCGTGCCCGAAAATATGGACTTGGCGTGACGACGATTACTCAGGATGTAGAAGACTTTTATGGGATCATCTTATGGAAAAGCAATTGTAACCAATTCTTCTATTCAACTTCTTCTCAAACAATCACCCGCCCTCGATTGATGTCTTACAATGAATTTTTAAACTCACGGAACAAGAAAAATATATTTTGCTCAATGCTTCGGTCGGAACAGGATTATTCTTTTGCTGGTGGTGAGCATGTAGGAATTGAAATTTTGGCATCATATTTTGAAGAAAAAGTGATTACTTCTAAACCAAATATTTAATATGAAAAATTTTTTTGCAACATTCACCAAAAAGGAAGTGCGCTGCTTATTGGTTTGGTAGTGACAGTTTTGGTTTCGATTATTGTGATTGGATTTCTGAAAAAGTTTTCATGTGTCGGAACTGGTGTAAAATCTATTGAACAATCTACGCAGGCTCATTATTTGGCAGTTGGAACGGCTGAGCGTGCTCTTAATAATACGACGGAACTAAAACGCGAACCTTTGGACGATTCAAGAAATTCACGAATGAACAGAAAGTAGCTACTCTGGGGCTTTCACTGATATTTTTACAAACTTCTGACACAATTCCGAAAAATGATATGGAAACAGTCCGTTCAATAAGGATTATAATATTATTTCAGTGAGTCAACCTCTTCAAATCGTTGTTCCTGATGGATTGAATTGGTCGAGTACTGATTTTGAATTTAAAAATTCAAAAATTGGAAATGAGTCAACTACAAAGCATTCTACTGAGGAAAGTGCGACTTCTACCGGATTATTGTTGTGGACGATAGGAAAATTCAGAAAAAAATTTTTATATGCGTCAGGAAGTTCATCCGATGGACTTTTACAGGAATCGATGTTGGATGAAACCGAAAAATTGATGCAAAAATGGATATTTTTATAATAATTTATTTTTGCAAAAATTCTCAATTTGGAAATTTTTATAATAATACACTTGGGTCTGATTGTCATGATTATAAGTGTACTTTTAAGCTTTCCATGTTACGTCCGCTCAAAACTCTCGCGAGAATTGCCTTTTTGAATATAAAATTTCCTTTGGAGCATCGGCGATATTCCGAATCAATATATGATTATTGATGCTTCTGGTCGTGTTAATGGTAGACTTTCGTACTCACGAATTTTGATTCCACAAATTACGACTGAATACTGCTCTTGACTTTGCTGTTCTTCAGTAGTATAATCCGACATGCAAAATTATTATTCAAAAATCATTCTGATGCGGATCAGCGCCTTGATAAATTTCTCAAAAATTTCTTACCAAATGCTCCTCTTGGTGCGATTTATAAAAATGCTTCGTGCGGGTAAAATAAAGGTCAATGAAAAGAAAAAGAACAAACATATCGTTTTAGCTGAAAATGACGAAATTCTCATTTTTGAATGATGAAGAACTTGAAAAATTTCAAAAATTTTGGAACTTCCAAAAATATCACAAAACCCCGTCTTGAGACTCTATATCAAGATGATGATTTAATGATTGTCAATAAACCGGCTGGTCTCCAATGTTCATCCATGAGATCATAAAAAGTACTGAAATTTCACTCATTGAATTGGTGCATGATTTTCCGGGAAAAAAATATAATTCTCTCACCTTTAAAACCTTCATTGGTTCATCGAATTGATCGTGATACGAGTGGTTGTGTGCTGATTGCTTTGAAAAATATACTTGAAAAATCTTCTCGCACAGCTTCAAAAATCATTCAATAGAGAAAAATATATCATGCGATTGTCGTGGGGAAAATGTGAAAACCACGCGAACAATTGATAAAAAATTATTACGCAAAAGAATCTGCTCGTGATGAAGCAAAAAGTGATTGTTTCAGAAGAATGACAAAGAGCCGTGACACATTATTCGACACTTCGAGAAATTTCTCGTCCAGAATGATTTTTCACTTTTGAATGTCGTATTGAAACAGGGCGAACCCATCAGATTCGTGTACATTTATCACTACTATAATTGTCCGATTTTGTGAGACAAGGTCTATTGAGATAAAATGAACAGTTATCAAAGCAGAAATAATCATATTTCTCGACAACTTTGTACGTATATTCTCTTACTTTCATTCATCCTGAGTACCAAGAAAAATTTTCCATCACTGCTCCATACTATTCAGATATGAAAAAATTTTTCTTGAAAAATAAAAAAACTCCATTTGGAGTTTTTATTTAGTGATATCGTCAATAGTTTCTGTTACTTGTGATTTTCATTTTTCATATATATTTTTGATTTCACTATCAATAACTGGATTGAAAAATTTGTATTGCTGATCCAGTTTTTTCTGCGTGAGGATTGTATGCTGCCAGTGACTACATATTCCTCACCAGCAGATTCGTTCGGATCAAATTTTGTTCCTTGTAATCATCAGCATCTTCTATGAGATCAAAACGGCTTCTGCAAAGACAATGTCGATTCTTAAAAGTTCCAGGATTTCCAACATTGGTATATGTTGCGAATTTCACCTTCATTGGCCCCATTTAATCTTGTTGCTCACATATTTTTCCAGGATTTTCATTGACAGAAGCTTTTCTCGGTATAGCTATTGATAGCGTTTAGAGGTGCTACGGTTGCATAGCTTTTTGCAACATTATCTTTGAGGCAAACCACGAGCGTCACCATAGGTTCTCCCATCTTCAAGAAATACATGATCTGATTCATTATTTCTGAGAATTTCAGAGTAAGTACTACGACTGATAACTCTGATTTGCATGAGTAGTGTAATTTTTCACTGCTTGAGTACCCAAAATCCCAGCCACAACACCCGATACTAAAGCATTGCTTTTTAGTAGAAAGTACATCTTTTGTTTTTGGCACCAATCAGAGTACCTTGAATAATATTTTTCATTTTCATAAGTAAAATTATTTAATATATTTTACAACAAATTTTACTATTTGTCAAATAAAAATTCGTGAACGAATTTCTGGTGTCTCCGACAAGGATCGAACTTGTGACTAAGCCTTAGGAGTGCCTTTGTTATTCCACTTTAACTACGGAGACGCGAGAATATTGTAGTCAAAAAATATTTTTGCAAAAATTATTGCAAAGTTTTTAATTTGGTACAATAAGCGAAATTTTTAATTTTTCTATGATTTTTGAAGGATATTCATTCCAAAAATATGAGCGGATGAAACGGTCGATGATGATGATTGAAAACGATTCAAATCTTTCTGAATCTGAAAAGCAAATAATATAAAAATTTTTTGGCGATTACGGAAAGTATGGGATTGGATGAATTTCTTGAGTTAATTCAGTCTCCATGGAGACTGGATGAATTTTGTTGCTGGAATGATACGTGGTATTGGGGCACTTATTGGGGCGGCTGTCGTTATTGCTGTTGATTGGATGGCTTTTTGTCGAAGGTTATTTCACTTCCGCTCATTGGCGAAAAATTGGAACCATATATTCATCAGGCGCAGTCAGAAATTCAAAAATATATGGAAAGCACCAATTATAAAAATAATTTTGAACAAATGCAAAAACTTTACAAGAAATCCGTGATGAACTCAAAAAAATCCTGTTTAGGATTTTTATTTTATTTATGACAGAGGATTGTAAAAGATATTTCTCCCCGCCTTCAAAGAGTATATCAATGGAAAGTCAAGATTTTTCAGCGATATTTTCTATCTCTTTGAGCGAAAATCAATGATAATATCGACTAAATTCTCAAATTTTAATCTGAAAACCATTATTACCACTATGATTTTTGATATTTTTCTTGTCATAAGAGATTCCAATTAGTCAGGTAAATTTTCCCATTTGACGCAAGTATTTTTCCTGCATTTTTAAGTACGCGTATTCGTTCAGTTTCATTTTCTAAATGATGAAATGATGCTAAAAATAATAGCCTCATATTTTTCTTCGACATTTATATAGAGACCTTTCTTCGCCAAAACTTCGCCAAATAATCTTGCATTGTCGAAATAATAAATTGTATATTAGGAATGAAGTTCTTGCTTCTAATAAAAAGGTTTTTCTGATGCATCAACTCCAATATATATTTTGGAACTTCGCCAAACTTCGCTAAATAATTTTCGACAAATCGTCAACTTCCACATCCAATATCAAGGATTGTTTGAAAAATTATTTCTCTCAATATCCTCAAGAATTGCGTCGAGTTCTGGCCATTTGAGATTTTTCGGCTTTTGCGCAAAGGTTTTTGCAAAAAGGATTATAATCAACCATATTAGCGTTTTTGGAAATAATTTTCTTTTCGAGGGTTTTTGATTTTTCGCCAGTTTTTGTCAACTTTGACACGCAATCCGAGAAATACTTTTTTTCCAAAAATTCCTTCCAAAATGAGGCGCGATTTTGTGCCAATTTCTTGGATTTTGGAACCATTTTTCCAATCAAAAATTTTCTTTTTGAGATTCCGTTTCTGTATGAATATATGCTTGAATCGACAATATATTGCCATTGTCGACATTAGCGATTTTCGACATACGACGCGTACTGGAATTTCCTCCAAGTTCAACAAAAAGCTGCTCACGAATAATTTCTGAAACACGAAAATCTACGGGGTTGATCAGTATAATAATCTTCGTCATACAAATACGGCCCTTCTGGCAAAAATTCTTCAATTTTTCAAGCAACGGCTCAAAATTTTTCTTGTGTTGTAGAATTGATCTTGAAATCGATATTTTTCCAGGATAAGATTTTGGCGAGATCTTTGTTTCGTTTCCACACGAATAATCGGTTTATTAAGAAATGATAAAACGGTATCAATTCGTTCATCTTCAATACCTTGAGGGCGCGTTGGATCAATGAGCCGCAGAATAACATCAGCTTCACGAAGGGAAATAAAAGGCTTCTGCATTGATACGTTCATTGATATTTGGCGAAGTTTTTTGAGGGAATTTTTTCAACTTCATGAATTCCTGGGGTATCCAGAAAAATCATCTGCACTTCCTTTTCAGAATTGGTATAAATTGCTGTCACTGAGCGTTGCGTCGTCTGTGGGCGCGGTGAAATTGCTGGAAACTTTTTCGCCAATGAGTGCGTTGATAAATGTTGATTTTTCCCGCATTTGGTCGCCCTGAGAATGGCGATGTATCAAACTTTTGGCATAAAAATTAATTAGATTTTTCCATTCTTCAATTTTTTTACGAAGAATTTCTGAAGATTTTATAGGATTTTTGTTGGCTGATGACCTCGTCATCAAAATTCACATTTGGTCAATTTTCGCAGCGACCCATACAGGCACTTGGCTCAATTTTAATATTTTCATCGTAATGATAAAATTTTTGTCGGCTTCCAGGCGCTTGATAATATCATCATGAAAATTTTTCTGAACATCGTTTTCCAGTACAGACTTTGATAATTTTTTGCATAAAAAAATATTTTTAGCAGAAAAAGAAACTTGTAAATAAAAATTCTCGAAGGGAATCGAAAAATTATTCGGCAGGGTTTTGTTTCATTTTTCTGTTGGAGAATTTTCGTCTTCGATTGTCACGAGATTGATTCGACAACCGAGAAGCTCACCTGCGATATTAATATTTGTTCCACCGCGACCAAGAACTTTTGGCTTTTTGCTGTCGCGAACCGTTGCTGTGATAATATTATTTTTCATCATTGATTTCAATTTTTCGACAACACCAGGTACAAAGCGCATGACGAACCATTTCTTCTTTGTTGATTGTATAATTGAGAATATCAATTTTTTCACCAAAAAGCTCATCAACAATCGTCCGAACGCGCATTCCTTTCGGTCCGATGAGACAGCCAGCCGGATCAATATCTGTATCATCGCTCGCAACAATAATTTTGGTCTTGATGCCAGGCATACGAGCAATTGAAACAATTTCTACTACGCCCTCTTCAAGTTCTGGAGTATTATTTTTCAAAAAGTTTTACCACGAGTTCTTTTATCTTTTCGAGAAAGTACTACACGAGGTCCTGTTGCCTCATCGATTTCAACTTTTCGAACATAGAGTTGCATGCACGCTGACCTGGTGTGTAGCGATCTTTGGAATTTTGTTCGCTTTTTGGGAGAACAACCTGATTTCCATTATAATCAAATATGACGCGATTTTTCTACCAACTCAACGCGCATTCCAACGATGGTATCTTCTTTGTCTTTGAAAAAGGTGATACAATTTTTCTTTTTCTGTTTTCGCCAATTTTCTGAACGATTACATTTTTGGCGGCTTTCAGTGCGCGATGCGCCCAAAAATCATCAAAAACTTTCGATATCGTCAGAAACATCCAGTTCTACCATCTCACCAATTTCATAACCAGAATCCGCACCACCAATTTCTTCATACGAAATTTCGAGATCTTCGTCTTCCACTTCCTCGACAACTTCTTTCAAAAATAGAAATTTTCGAGTTTTCCAGTATTCATATCAAGATGTACATTTACATCAGCATCTTTGAAGCAAAAATCACGCTTATAAGCGGTTTTAATAGCGTGTTCAATGATTTCTACGAGTTTTTCTTTTGGAATCTCAGCGGAAATGATATCAATCGCTGATTGGATATTTTGCAAATCAAGCATAAAAATTTTAGAAATTTGTAAAAAGAAACCGCCCATTCAGGGCAGATCTCATTGGTTTTGATTATATGAATTTTTAAGAAAAAGCAAATTTTTACGGAAAATTGTTCAAAATAAACACTTTCAAATCCTGCATTTTTTGATTTCTGTCACAAAATTTTTCCACCATTTGAGGATTTCCACACAACATAAAATTCTGCATTTGCTGGTGCCTCGATATCTTCAAATTTCATGCGTCCTTCGCGATATCCGTCGACTTTTTCGCCTGAAACATATGAAAAAATTTTCAAGATTTGGAATTTTTCGCCAATTCATCTTGATAAAAATTTCATCTTCGGTCGAAACGGAAAAAAATATAATTTTTGGAATATCTGGAATCGCGTTCATCATTTTTGAAAATCGGCGCTAATCCCTGTTCCAGTCGCGATAAAAATTTTTCGATTTGTATTTTCCTGCAAAAATAAAAATCTCCAAAAATCCAATCAAATTCATTTCGTCACCCTGATTTTTCTGTGAGAATTTTTCCACCACGGCCATTGGATTTGATTTTTATGAGAAAAGTTGCAGAATTTTTTTAGTTGTTTTTGCGACTGAGTATTGATCGGCGGAAAATACCATTTTCATCGTTATATTCAAATGTTGCAAATTGATCATTTTTGGCTGTTAGATTTTCAGGTTTTTCAATAGTAAGCTCAATTGTTGTCGAATTAGGTATTTTTATCAATAATTTTAACAATATGTCAAGTATTTTGCTGTCATTCTTCATATGGCACAAAAATCCGCTTTGGTAACGCCATCCACTCGGGACATCTCCAATCGTCAGGAATAGTCGAAAATTCTGGTTCCAGGCGCAATTCCACCATCTGGTCGCCAATTACTGAATCATAAAAGCAAAAACCACACGGCACACAAATAAAATTTTTTGTCCTTTTGGAAAATTTTTCATTTCAATTTTTATAGAATCCCAGAAAAATTCGAGAATTTTCCCAATTACGAATACAATATTGAGAATGGCGAGCGGAAAAATCGCCCAATTTTTGCAAGTCCGATCTGAATCATAATGAGAATCGGAACAATATAGGCAAGTCGATGTAGTTTTTTCCAATTTTTCCCGAGTTTTTCGAGAAAAATTCGTTGGAAGTCAGCGTCAGGATGAGAATAATAATCTGCGTAGAATTCCAAAAATGACGAGAATTGGCTTGCTTTTGGCAAACATTTCGATATATGGAAGCATCTGATAGAGATGTGCAAGCGATAAAACCCCAATCAAAAATCCTGAGCTCTTCACGAAATTTGAGGAGTGTACCAAAAATTTTGATTCCGAAAAACGCGCGAAAAATCGGAAAAATAGAATCGCATAGAGTAGATAGAGTGCTACCGACGCTCCAATAAGAGAATTTTTCCAACTACTGACTGCAAAAATCCAACCACGAGTGCGAGAAGAAGAGTGATAATTTTAATTTTTTCTCGTGTTTCCAGAGAAAATCGTCAAGTTTTGAAAAACATAATTTATGAAAAAAAGTTGCATATGAGAATTGGGCATCCTAAAAATTCACCAGAATTTTTCACCAAAAACCGCACCAATTTTCAGGAAAGTTATTAATTTTTGAGAGCAAAAATCCCATGACATAACAGAAAAAGCCGTTGCGAGCGAGGTCAGTGAGCATGCCAGCATTTTTGTAGTAGATGAAGTCTCTAGAAAAACCGCCGAAATTTCTCGAGCTGATTCTCTAGAATGCGGATTGATAAGGTGATGAGATTTTCCAAATTTTCGCTTTATTTCCGGCACTACATGCAAAGAAAAGAATTCGAAAATTCCAAAATTCCAATAGCTTCACCATCAACAAACGGGCTTTTCTAATGCGATTTTCCAGATTCCACGACACGCCATATCGCCACCTAAAATTGATGAGAAAAATCAACATTTTTCTGGTAAATTTTTTTCTGTAAAAATCAAAAATCCAATCAATCAAGTATCATTTACCGAGCCCACCAAATTTAATTCAAATCATTTTTATTGAAACAATATTTTTCGAAATTATCAAAATTTTGTCCAAATCCTGATGAATAAATTTTTTCGAGAAAAGAAAAATCAGAATTTCCGTAGCTAAAGCTCCGTGAGACGCTTCCGATGGTCGGATCAAAATATCCATCCGTTTCGCGCGCGATTTTTGCATGAAAAATCATTTTTTTCCGTATGCTCGTCTAAAAATATTTTCGCCCCCTTTGATTGAGTTGATAGAGCCAATTATCCTTTTTAAATCGTGAATATTGATCATCAAAATCATCAAGAAAAAGCGACAATTTCTGAAAAATCTTTCTGAAAAATCATCGCTTGAATTGATTTGTAAAAAGTTTGGTCCGATACTTAAAATGCTCAAATTTTTGCATATTAGAGAGTGGAAACATAGTTCACAAAAAGCTTTTGTCGTGAGAGAAGCTCCGTCAATCGCGTCTACATTTTGAAGGTCAGAAATTTTCTGTCCAATAACTTTTTGTAGAAATTTCTTTTGAGAAGTTTTCAAATGAAATTTGCTGACATTTGATCAGTATTTTTCGGCAGCTTTTACGCTTTGCAGATTTCACCACACCATCTTTTTACTTTTTGCAGAAACATCCATAAATACTGGTCCGCTTTTGGTGCTTCGTATTTGATATAGAATGTGTTTCATCATCAGAAGTTGTTGTGTCTGTTGACATCGAAGTAGTCGATTCTGTTGTTGATCCAGAATTTGTTGGCTGAATAATGACATTTTTATTATTTGGGTCAAATTCAAAATCCGGCTGTTTGAGGGGTTTGAGTGGTATTATTTGTTCCACATGACGCGAGAAACACGAGACCTCGAGATTGCGAGAGAGAGAAGTATTTTTCATAAAATTTTTCAAAAATAAAGCAAAGCCATTATACAAAAACAAAAGTATAGGAAAGGATTTGATTTGCAAGTCCCGATTTTTCAGTATAATTTGCGTATGAAAAATACAAAAATATCTTCATCATGGTGCTTTCTGGTGCCTACAACTTGGGTGATGAACTCCATCTTTGACATCAGAAATTGATTGGTTTGAAAATCGCTTTCCTGGAAGCGAAAATAACGATTGCCACGTATGATGAAAAATCTTTTTGGGCGATCAAGAAAAATATCATTTTTGAGCTTTTTCCGAATAATATCAAAAATTCCATTTCAAAATCTTTAAATATTTTCAAAACTATTTGGACGATTTGGAAATCAGACTTGATTGTAATCGGCGGCGGAATCTTTTTGATAATGAACCTGGCATTTCCTTTCAAAAACCTTTTCGAGTGGAAGTTACGATTATTTTTCCCGACTTTTTCGGAAAAAGTGATTTTTATAGGAATTTCTCTGGAAGTAAAAAGGAGGAAAATCAAAAATTGGCAAAGAATTCTTCCATGACCTGATTTTTGGTGCGAGATACTCGAAGTACTGAGATTCTGGAAAAATTTTGAATCGCATCAATGACTTTTGTATGATTCGGTATTTTTGATGCCACCAAAAATCTGGTTAAAAATCAAAAATTCATACGGTGGGAATTTCATTGCGAGATGGATTTTTGAGTCCATATCATGTCGAAATTCTGTCGAATTTTGTCAGTTTTTGTCGAAGAATAATAAAAATCGTATTTTCTTTCACATTCGATTTTCCCATCGAAAGCCATAATGATATACATTTTTGTGAAGAAAAATTTTTGGCGAACAATATGATATTACTTTGTCGATGAATGAAACTATTGACAAATATCAAGAAATTGATGTGATGATTTCTATGCGCCTTCATGCGACGATTCTCGCAGCACAAAAATAATATTCCTGTGATGATGATTCCATATGGTCCAGAAAAACTTTTTCATTGGCAAAAATTCTGGAAATTGAATCATTTGATGATTGCTGGTGAAGATTTTTACCTTGAGGGAATGTTACATAAATTTTTCTTATTTAGAAAAATAATTTTTGAAAAAATGCAAGAGAAAAATTCATTCTAAATATCGTGATATTCATCAAAATTTCTTGCAAAAATTGGAGAAAATTGATATGATGGGCTTATAATATTACAATATGTATGGATTTCGATAAAATTAAAAATCTTTTTCTGATGCGATTGATTTGACATTAGAAAAAGCAAAAAACCTCGGGAATAAAAACGCTAGAATTTTGCGGGGGATATACGCTTTCAGAGACATCATTATTTGTTCAAAATGAGGATGATTACCTGGAAAAACTCAAAACAAAAGCGCCTTGTGGTTATTGCTGTTTGACGAAAAATTCTCAAATTGAAAAAGATTTGATGCTCAATTTGGCTCTTTGGCAGTCGAAGGCATTTGTTGATATCGCGACACTCAAATATTTAAATCGTGAAAAATCTGAAAAATTATTCAGGATTTTGGGTATGTTTTTGCCACTGAAATGCGAATTTTTTCCAGGGCGAAGAAGTCGCTCGTTTTTATGATTTTGCGGAAATTGAGGCTTGGTGGAATGCTGACAAACGTGATTATTTTGATCTGAGGAAAACATTTCTGAAAAATAATGAGAATATTTCTGAAAAATATTATTTCTGACACAAAAAGAACCTTCTTCCGAAGATCCTCTTGCATTTTTAATTTTTTAAAAACCGATATGATTAACGCCTCGATTTTCTTTTTCTTGTATTAGCATTTTGGATTTATTCCTGTTTTTGTTCTTGTTTCTATGATTTTGTGTGGCGCATTTAGCAAAAATATGGATCGCATTGATAATATTCCTCACTTTTTGAATCAATCATGTCATTTACGCGAAATCTTGATCAGATTCCAGGACTCATCGTTTCCAAAATTACTCAATATTTTAAATAATTAGTCCTCCACGCTTGTATCAACAATCATTTTGAGATATTTTCCTCAGCACGATCCTCGTGCCATGATCAGGAAGTGGTTGTAAATTGGTTTCGTTACACGCCAAATAATTCTTCCGTCGAACCAAAAATTTCCTCGTTGCATCAGCCTTTTCTATTAAAAACTTTCAAAATTTTTCCAACAGATTTTTCCGCCAGTTTTCGTTTTTCATTTCGTTGTCCGTGTTCCAAAAGTGTTTTTGTTCGCTGCCAGCGATATGATTAGGAACCCTGATTTGGAAAAACTCTAGCAGGAACGCTGTAATGATCGACATGCCCAGAAAATGGAAACGCATGCAGTTGGAGTGATTCCAAAATCATCAATAAGCGCGAGTGTATCAGCAAAATTTTTCATCGGTTTCACCTGGAAATCCAGCGATAATATCCGCACCAATATTGAGAATCACGCCATCTTCACGATTCAGATTTCTGTAATTTTCAAAGTACCTCACGTACTTTCTTGTCGTCATAATGACGATTCGTTTTGCAAGAATTGGCATTGATCCAGACTGAATCGAAAGGTAGAACGTATGCAATAATTCGCTCATCTGAAACGAAATCGATGAGCCTCGTCAGAGAAAGAAATTCTACCCGAGCGAAGAAACGCACTACGCCTCAATTTCTGTCTCTTCAAGAATTGTCTTGATGAGATGAACATTTGAGAATCTTGAAAATCGTTGAACTTTCCTGCTCTCAAGCGCCCAGGTTGATTCCTGTCAGTACAATTTCTTTTCCACCGCCGCGAACAAATGTATGAATTTCGTCCAAAAATTTCAATCAATCGGCTCGAATTTGTGTCGCCCACGAGCCTGCACCGTCAGACAAAAAGTACAAAATTATCACACCCGGTCTGTACAACCATATATTTTCGCGTGAAAATTGTTTCAGATTTTTGCTCCGAAGTGAACGAAGTTTTGTTTGCATCATTTTTCTTTTTCTTCTTCGCTCATCGCAAAATCGCTCGGATCTTCTGGTAAAACCCTCGATTTTTATCTTGAAAATTTTTCAATTCGTGATATATTTTCATAAAATTTTTGGATCAACTCACTCCATCTACGAATATTTCCACAACCTGAGATAGAGTTTTTCTCATTCTTTCAAAGGTTTTGAGTTTTTGAGCGCGTGTTTGACCCACTTTGCCTTGGCGCGATCCGTTACCACACACGATGCGATAAAATAGCCCACTTTTATCCTCCAAATGTGGATGGGCAAGCCATCAGCAAAATATTTATCGTCGTTTTACAACCAAAAACTTTGTATTCCATAATCATATGCTGCAAGATATGATTTTTGAAGAAATTGTCAAAATAAAAAGTGATTCCGCGCGCGAGAAAAACGGAAATGATTGGAGCTATGGATGATGGAACACTCAAAATTCGTATCATGGCGGTTCCAGAAAATTGAAAAGTCAATGATGAATTGATTGGATTTTTGATAACGGGCGCCGATTGGGAAATTCTTTTAGGGTTACTACGGCAACACGAAAATTACTCAATGAAAATAAAATTCCAAAAGGGAATATGCAACTTTGCTTGGTAGAGATTTTCGTCCCACTCGTTCGATAAAAATCTTTATTTTTGAAGATTCATATAAATCGCTGTACTCCTTTTACTTGACGAATTTTGGAGAACTTTATCAGTAATTTCTTCTGTAGAAAGTGGTCCTTCATTTTTCTTGAAAATATCCAAAATTACATCCAAAAACAGTTCCTTCTTTTTATATCCCCCATTCCTTCAAAAACATAGATTCCGCGCCCAATCAGAACAAATTCTTCATTGCGAATAAGCTCGTTTGAATCGTGGAAATTTTCACTACTTCACCAAAATATTCAGTAATCGTTCGCAATGTCCATAAAATGCATTGTCGCGAGATTTTTGAGTGTATAAATTGCTTTATCTTTCAGAGTTGTTGGATTCAAAATTTTCCATTTTGAGACCAATATATTTTCCTCTCGCCCTTCACAACATCCAAGAAAATATCCATTACTGAATCAATCATCAGTGAATCTAATTTTCCCAAATTGTGCAAAAGATTGGTAGCGAATAGCATCATATAGAACGGCTATTTCTAGAATATCACCTCGTGAGGATTTTTACTGCTTCCTTGTGGATAGTTTCCTGATCATCGAAACTTCTGGAAAGTGAAAATAGAATTTGTCCCCAACTGAGGTTTTTGATTTTGGAGTTGATAGTCTGCCTGAAGAAGAATATCAATAATATTAGCATTAAGTGTCGATCAAGTCCGATATCCGCGATAATAGCGCTAATCAAACGGTCGCGAATCATTACGCCGCCGTGCATTTTTAAGAATTTTCTCCAGAATTCTGAATCACCACCAGGTCGCTGGTTCGCATGATGGTACCGATTTTTCGGATTCACATCTTCGATTTGTCGAACGCGTCACGAGTAATTCCGTACGCATTCCTCAATTTCTTTGTGAAGGGTTTCCTATTTCCGTTAAACCCAATTCGACGCATAATAACTGATTTTTCTCTGTTAAAGAAATTGAGAATGGAATGAAAAACCAGCAGTTACTTGAGCAGTAGTAGTCATAATAAGCAGTTCACTCACTGAAATAAGAAATAAAACTAGTTAATATAATATGATATGAAAAGGTCAAGCAATAAAAAGGAAGTGACATATTTTGTCGTTTTCCTGATGCGCATCAGGATGTAGTGATATATTTGTACTTCACAAATTTCTCTTTCATTTGTTTATCAAGGTATTAACTTTTCAGTATTTTGAATTTTACCCGTTTTGAAAGAAAAATCCACAAATAATCATATCATAACACTCGCACCAGCAAGCGGAAAACCACTTTTGAATTCTGTCGCACCAAAAACATTGTATGCAGGTGAAAGACATTTTGCATATCGCCACCAAAAATCATCGTCGAAACAAAACAACTCGCTTTGCGTATCAGAAAAAGTCGAAAAGGTATCATAGGCACGAATTTGCTCTGGTGTGAGACAAGAGAAAAATGGCACAATAATCATACTCACCAAAATTCCGTATCCAATAAAACCAGTATATCGACTAAATGGCCTCAAAAGTTTGCACGCCATATTTGTGCTCGAAGTAATTTTAAAGCCACGGCATAAAAGCGACACAAATAACAAAAATGCCATTACTAAAATAAGTCTTCCAGAAAATGGTACTCCCAGCTCCAAAGCCCAAAACGCGAGATTCAAAATTTGTAATTTTTCTATTTTGAATATTTGTGTTATACTGTGACATATTAAAAATTATATGTTCACAGAGTATCAAAAATATCAAGATTTTTCCAAAAATTTCTTTCTTTCCAAAATTTTCATTTCATTTTCCTCAATTTCCTTTTCTAAATTTCTTTCCAAAATGATGGTATTCCCGCAATATTTTTATTCTTCTTTTTATCGGAATTTTCGTTTTTCAAATTGCCATTTTTGAATTTTTGCTCTTCTTTTTGAAAAATCAATACAATGCAGCAAAATGATAAAAATTTTCCATTTTTAGAAGAAATGCTTGAAAAATGACCAGCGCAGTGTTTTTGCTTTTTCCAACAGCACTTTGGTAGAGCGATTTTCTCCGATTTTGTTTTCTCCCAAAAATGCTTCCTCAAAAATGATAAAAATTGTAAAAAGGCTTGACACCCCTCGAATTGATGATCAGTATGGTGATTTTTCGCTTGTGATGATTTTTATTTTATCGTCCGTACAATCGATGATAGCGGCACGCATCAAAAGCATGAACCGTATTGCGCTCATGGAAGAATTATATCTCGGAACAATTGTTCACGGCAATCAGACGGCGGGAACGATTGACACGAAGAATATTGAGTCGAAAACCTACAACACAGAACTTAATGGTTCACATTAATTTGCTTTCTGAATGGGAAATTTTGGGCATGGAACGAATAATTTAACAGGAAATAATTTTGGAGAAAATCTATTGTCGAAGTTCTGATGATTCTAATCGAGATGGGACGTTGGTTGTGCAGAAAATCCCGCACTCAATAACAAAAATACTAATTTTATCGGAAGCTATGCAGCGATATGGCGAATACGCGCTCCAATTTTGGGATTATAATGCGAATGCAAATGCTGACAATGGTGACGAAAATAATGATGGATTGTTGGAGACGAGGACGATCGAAAATCTTTGAGGGACGGGCCGGAAGTTTTTAGTGGTGCGATTCAGGAACTGTTGCTCAATAAAACGGATCCGAAAATCCAACGCGAACTTTTCCGATGGAAAATTATTGATGATCCAAACAAAATTCTAGTGATTCGTGTGAGATAACGCAGGATTCTGATGGATATTTTACCGCTGGTGATCATTGCCTTGGCATGATTCAAAATGCTCAAATTACGAGGATTGGATCGTGGATCCAAACATGACGGAACAGGTGCGGATGCGTACGATGGTGTGATTGATACATGGGTGTGTGAGCCGGCTGGTCGTGCTGGAAAAGATATTGGCGAATGACGACTCGCGACAGGAATTGACAGCGAATGGATTAATCTCCAAATACTGTTACTGTTCGAGACTCACCCTTGATTTGTTTCTCAAAAGATCCATGGCTCGCCGCTCGCGTCGCCTGATTGTATAGGGAAATTGTACAGGAACAAGCCCATTTATCCATCCATATATGCGGTATTCTCTGGAGCTTTGATTTTCTCATGGCTTGCGTCGTCGCATTAAAAATGAAAACTGATTATTTCAATTTCTACTACTGCAAATCTTGACGATTTCAGATAATATTTTATAATTTTTCTTGAATTTTGTAAAAAGTCCAAGCGACTTTTGACATTTTCGATATATATACAATTCGGGAGTTATTTTTCTTTATACTCATTATGCTAGGTAAATCAAAAACGAAAACGACTTCGTGTACACGGATTTTTGTCTCGCAAATCTACAGTAGATGAAAAGTTCTGCAGGCTCGTCGCAAAGGACGTCATCCTCTTGCTGTGAGCTACCCTAAATCGCTTTTAAAATGTTCGCGGAAAAAGCAAACATCACAACATTGCTGGTGGAACTGCTCGCGTGGTAACTCTCCAGGAACAACACTGAACTGATTCGTCCGAAGTATTTTTAAACTAATTCCGATTCTGATGATAGCCAAATATCATCTTTCGGGCGATGAATTAAAAGCGTTTTTCGAGAAAAAGCCTCGTCTATGATGGTAGCAAATGTTCGAAAAATAATTTTTCTCATGCACGGGTGATTTTGTTGTCGGGCAAAAATACGCCTGGAGTGTGAACCGTAATGCATTTCGTCGACTGCAAATCTGCTGGAAAAATTCTCGAGTGAATATGATGTGGTCGTTGTTCTGATGAACAGAAATTGTCTCATATCCCTCAGGATGGATTTCCAACAAAATCTTGATTTTATTTTTCACTCTTCTCAATAACTTATGAATGCTCTCAAAATTATCAATGTCACGCTTTGTCGCTATTGATTGTTCTTTTTATCAATCTTTTTCAGCCAAAAACAAACAACGATTCCAACAAATGAAATTTCATTGCTGTCACACCGAATAATGTAACGATTCCAAGTATTCCGAAAGTAACAGTTCACAACACGACGAGTGATGCTTTCAATCAATACTTGTAATGATATTCGCTTGACACAAAATTCTCAACCGGTAAAAATCGAAACTTTTTCAGCTGATTTTTGTCGCGATGTAGGTGGTGCGAACTCGCCCTACAGAATTGGCTTTGTCATCACTTCATAAATTATTTGCTTCCAAACCAGCTAATATATGTTTTGTCGCTGATACGCATACAGCGGGCGAAAGAAATATTTTCGTCGGTGGAGGCACCAGGATTCCGAAATAAGAACGCTTATGACAATCCGATTTATAATCTTTTTGCTGGATTGATTGCATTTGTAACGGATTATTCACTTGGTTTGGGCGATCGATTGTGACGGTGATGTCGATTGATCCTCTTATACTCCGCAGCATCGAATGCCGGAAAAATACACGAAAAATGGCGTCTTTTGAACCCAAAAATTCGTGCGATTCAAAAAGAATACGCCGATGATCGTAAAAGGGACACAAGGAATGAAAAATGATGGAGCTTACAAACAGGAAAAAGTGAGTCCAATGGGTTCATGTTTGCCATTATTGATTCAATTTCCGATTCTAATTGCTAGTTGGGTGATTATGGGAATTACGATATTTCTAATATTTATCACCGATACGATTTTCTGCAGCATTTAATCCAACCGAAAGTCAATACGTTTTTCTCTTTTGGACCAAAAATTTATTACAGTCTGAGTGGGGTTGTCGCGTTTGTACTCGCGAGAATTCTGATGCTCACGCAATTTTTGCAATCATATCTTTCTATCAAGGCTCAGCCACCACTTCAAAAGAAGAGCCAAAAAGATGGTGACCCTCAATGCCAACGCTTGATCCGCGCGCTGATGCAAAAAATGACACTTTATGTATTTCCGTTTATGATCGGTGTTTCTGCACTCTTGCCAATTGGACTTGGACTCTATTGGTGGATTGGTTTGCTTTTCATGATTGTTCAGCAGATTTTTGTGAATGCACGGGGCAGCAGAAACAAAAAGGCGAAATCGTTATTGAAAATAAAATCCCCAATTGGGGATTTTTATCTTCTGCGAGAAATTTTTCGACATTCGATTTTTCGATGACATTATGATGAACAGAAAGTACTGTAAGTGAAAGTTTTCGTCATCATTTCCAAAAATTACTTCCACGCCTTCCGTTGGAAATGACTCTTCTCGGCCATCACAACATAAGAAATCGTTTCACCCATATATCTGCTCGAATTTCAAGGTCGTCCGCTCGCATTCCAAATTCTTCCAAAAATATCATCAATCAAAACACTTCCAACCGCTTCAATCATCGTTTCAGATTTTTCTTCATAAAAATTTCTTCCTGATCGACCTCATCCTTAATATCACCGAATACTTCTTCTAGAATATCTTCCATCGTAATAAGGCCCGCGGTTCCACCAAATTCATCAAATACGAGCGCATATGACGACGTGATTTTTGAAATTTTTCAAAAAGATCGTCAAGCGTCTGAGTGGAGTGGGATTTTTCATGATTTTTCCAGAGAAATTTCTGAAAGTATTCCCTGACCATCATTGTGTAGCTGAAACGCTTCACGGAAAGTAAGCATAAAATCCACATCATCCGTATTTTTCCCAGCCACTGGCATACGAGAATGCGAGTGTTGAAGGAAAAATCACAAGCCTCATCCACTGCTCATTTCCATATCCAAGAAAATTCACATTCACACGCGGAGTCATCACACTTTCTGCATCCATATCGCGCAATGAAAGGAGATTTTTCATCCGGCGATGCTCATCTGCCTGAACCTCACCCTCTTCGTGAGACATCATCAATGAACGCCTCAACTTCTTGGTACGAAATCACAAAATTGTCACCACCAAAAATTTTCATAATTCCTCTCAAGAAAATTCTCAACAAAAATGAAAATTGGTGTGGAAAAACAAACATCAAAACGCGATAAATCGGAGCTACGAAAAAGCGCAACTCGGAACGCCATAACGCGTACAACTCGTTTTGGTGTGATTTTCACCGTAAAAGCAACAAAAGAATCGTTACCACGGCCGTAGAAATTACCATTCCTTGCTCTTGTTGAGGCCACTGCGTTCGCGAGATTGAGTGCCACTGTCGCCGTGTGTCGCAGACGCTGCCGTATTTACGATATTGTTTCCGATGAGAATCGTGATGAGCAGTTTGTCGGTATTGCCTTTTAATGATTTCAAGCGACCGCGCGCCAAAAACGATTTTTCTCGAACAAGCGATGAAACCGCGTGTTTTGAAGTTGTCATAAGCGCAATTTCTGTTCCAGAAAAACGCCGAAAGAAAAATAAGAATTATAAACGTGAGTATCGAAAGAGGTTCCATTTTAGAAATAAAAAGTTTTTATAATATACGCAGATTTGAAAAATAATCAAATTTTTCACGAGAAAGAAAGCAATATTTTTATTAAAAACCTTTGTAATACAAAAGTATATTTTGACATATTATTTACTATAATTTCTTAAACTTGTTTTAAAAGTTGGTCTATATATTTCTATCACTTAATTTTTATAGCATGAATATTCGTAAACTTGTTTTTATTTTGCTGTTGTGAGCCATTATTTCTGGCGGAAGTTATTATGTATATCAGCAATTTTTTGAAATACTCTCACTGACGATATGGCGGCTGTTGGTGGAACTGTTTCCAACAGTGACAAAAGGTCGCCTGAGGATGGTATTGATGTGAAACGTGAAAAGCAGAACTTGCTAAATGAACAGAAACTCGTTTTGGACAAAATGGAAAAATCGCTGAAATTTATACAAAAGTTGGCGGCACCGTTGAAAAAGATCAGTGCTGGCAAGCGTCTTGATAAACGAGAATTTTTCCAAGAACTCGCGCAAGCGCAGAATCGCCTTGATAAAACAAATCGTGAAATCAAGGAACAACGCGAAAAAGCGCATGAACGGAGGCTCGCCGTATGGAACGAGAAATTGTCGCGATGGAGCGCAAAACTCGAAGAAAATGCAGGAAAATCTCGAAAAGGCAGTGCATTTCTCAGGAAAATCGCAAGAAAAATTGCTTTAGATTTGAATGCAAAAAACGAGATTTGGCTGCACAAAAAGAAAAATACGAAATTGATAAATCAACTTACGAAAAAGAATTTTTCGAAAAAGATGAACTTATCAAATCAAAAACAGAAGAAGGACAAAAATTGGTAGAAAGTATTATCCAAAATACTGCAACAGAAATTTCTGACATGCGACAAGCACATAAAAATATCAATAAAATTTTGGTTTTTGATTTTGTCAGAACTTTCATCACAAGAGCAGCGCTATTCTCATTATATCACGCGAAATGATGGTGATGCAAACTCACAGGTAGAAAATAGTTTGGAAAGAACTTCATAAAAGATATTTCTGAATATGAAAATATTGTCTCAAAAATCAATCGCAATTCAAAAAGATCCAAAAGATGCTCAGGGCTTGACAGAAGAAGCGTTGCGTATTTATATTGCTTGAAGCAACAGATATCGCGCGCCGTGCAGCAGACACAACACCAACGAGCGATGAAGGTGCTTTTTCACGCGAAGATCCTCAACAATGTATTAGTGGAATCACAACACTTCGTACCACATTACTGGAAAAATCGAAACTTACACAAAGAATCGTGATTCATTGCTTTTTGGTAGATAATCCAGATTAAAGAAAATTTTTGACGGATTTTGCAGACGAAAAAATTTGCTTTGGAAACAGCTGAAGATGCGATTCGTCGTCTAGAAATTCAGATTTCTCAAAGCGAAAAGATATCAAAAATTATTTCTGACAATGTAGTTCAGGATGATTCTTTGCGTCGTGAAATTGCCGATAAACAATCTGCTATTCAGGATCAAAAAGATAGTATTTTGACAAAAAGAAGATCTCTGCGAAATTAAAAATGGAAAAATGATACACTGGAAAAATCTTTTGACCACCAAAAAGATCAGGAAGCAGAAATAGAAAACTCGAACCAAGGAAGAAACTTATGAAATTCAGGGCGCATTTGCTGGAACTATCCGCGCGATCAAATTCAAAACTGGTGATGTTCTCGGAAAGTCTGACGGGAAATGCTGATGCAGATAAAGTGATTTTGCTAGAAAATTCTGGAAATTATCAATGTAAAAAGCTTGGTTTGAATCTAGCTTGACAGTGCTCAAGGTAAAATGAAACAAAAAGCGACAATCATATATTTGAAGCCGTTCCGAGACGCAAAAACTTGAGAGGAACGATTACAGAAATTTCTTCTACACCATCGGATTCATCAGGATCAGGACTTTCAACATACAATGTGATTATTTCGGCAGAACGTGGCAATCATCCGATTTATTCTGGCATGAACGCAGCGGTGAATATTCTCTGGGCTCAAGTGAAGAAACACTACTTGTGCCTTTGACAGCGGTTTCTCAGATCCTGCAACGGGTGACAGTTATGTGAATGTTGTTTCTAAAGACGGAGCAAAAAGCAAAACTAAGGTAACAACTGGAAAAATCTGCGAAAAGGACAGATTCAGATTTTGTCAGGATTAGAAGAAGGGCAAGTAGTTGAAACCATTGATTTTGCAGGAAATACTTTGACGGCGGAAATTTTGAAATTTCTTATTTCTAATACTATGCTCGTTTTTGAAAATATTATTAAAAATCATACTTTTTGAAGATACGGAGATTCCATTATTCAACATGTGAATCTTCGCATCGATGAATGAGAATTTGTAACGATTATTGGGCCTTCTGGACCAGGAAAAAGTACGCTGATGAATATTGTTGGGCTTCTTTGATCGGCCGACAGCGGGAAAATATTTTCTTGATGGACAAGACATGAGTCAGCTCACTGATTTGGCACAATCGGAAATTCGCGAAAAATTGGTTTTGTGTTTCAGAATTATTCTCTGATTCCGCGACTTTCTGTCATTGAACAAGTGATGTTACCACTTCGTATCATGGCGTTGTGGTGCCGAAAAAGGAACGAGCTATTAAAGCGCTTTGAGCGTGTAGGTCTTGGAGATCATCTCTCACAAAAACCAGAGCAACTTTCTGGTGGACAAAAACAGCGTGTAGATATCGCTCGTGCGCTCGTGACTCGTCCAAAAATTATTTTGGCGGATGAGCCGACCGAGCGCTTGATTCCCAAAGACGAGTGATGATGTGATGGAACTTTTACCGAACTCAATAATGATGGGGTGACGATTAGTCATTACGCACTCACCAGAAATCGCCGCCAATGCAAAAGCGAATTGTATATATTAAGGATGGATTAGTTACAGGATAATTATGAATTTACTCTCTTACATCAAGGAAGCACTTTGAACACTTGTTCAAAGATCAAAATGCGTTCTCTACCTCACTCTTGGGAATTATGCGATTTGGATTGCGTCTGTGGTCGTTCTCAGAGCATTTTGAGATGGTATGAAAGCCAAAAATTATTGAAGACATGGCGGCGACACAAAATATCATTACGCTTCAAGCTGGACAACCAGAGAAAAATCTGGTGGCGGCCCAATGGCAATCCTAATGGTGGTCCTGTTTCAACAGAAACGTCGGAAAAACAGAACCATCGATTACACAGCGAATCGCAACAGAACAGGTTTTCTCGACAGAAACTATTGAAATGATTCAAAAACTTTTGGAGACAAAATCAAGGCAATCGTTCCAGTGATGCCATTCTGATCCACTCTCCACCTGTGATTATGGGGAAAGAATCCAACGGATCGGTGAGAGTGGTTGAGGATGCATTTTTAAGGCGCGTGATATAAAACTTCGTCACGAGGAATCCAAAAATCTCAAACAGAAAATTTTGAAAAATGTCGTTGTGGCGGGTTCCGATTTGGAACGAGAATTTCAGGGGAAAAATCCTAGTTGGACAGACGATTTACATTAACAATCAGGCATCTCACCGTCATTGGTCTTTGGAAAAACGAAAGATTACTCCACGGATAATGCGTATTATATCCCATATCAGACCGCCTCAAAACGCTTTGAAAGCAAAAAATTGAATCTATTGAGATTCATGCGAAACGTGTGAAGATCTAAAATTTTTACAAAAACATTGATATTACCTCATGAAATTGACGGGCGCGAGTGATCCTTCTGAGCTGAATTTTAACCTTTGCGACCAATCGTCAATTCATGGATAAGGATCGAAAGTGCAAACAGGAACGATTACGATGTTTATTTCTGGGAATTGCGGGATTTCGCTTCTCGTTGGTGGTATTGGAATTATGAATATTATGCTCGTTTCTGTGACAGAACGAACGCGAGAAATTGGTATTCGTAAGGCGATTGGTGCAAGAGAGTATATATTATTTTGCAATTTTTGGTGGAATCAGTGATCCTATCGTTTATTGGTGGAGTAATTGCGGTACTCGTATCATATGCGATTTTCTGCCGGAGTTCACTTTTTTGCACCATCGCTATCGATGATTATCAGTAGGAAACGATTTTTATCGCGACAGGATTTTCAGTGTTGATGGGCGTGATTTTTGGGCTTTTTGCCAGCTTGGCGAGCGGCTAAAAATGGATGCCATCGAGCACTTCGATTTGAATAAAAATTCCCAATTTGGGAATTTTTGATGATTTTCCAAAAATATTTTTATTTCTTTTTAGGAAAATTAATATAATTTGTGTATTAAAATTTTATGGAATCACTTTTTCAGCATCGACTACGCCACTCGCGTCACTTTTTGCGACCAATGTGGATGATTATGTCGGCAATCACATTTGGTGGCGCCTGGGAAGCCAATTCATACTTTTTGAAAGCCGGGAAAAATTCCGTCACTTTTGCTTTGGTGACCGCCTCGAACCGGAAAAACTTCGCTTGCACGAATTATTGCCAATTCGCTCGATGGAAATCATCTCTCTCAGGCGTGCTTTCCAAAAAGATGATGCTTATCAAAATTATTTCCAAATCGCAGACCAATTTTCAGTCTGGGCGTCAGACTATTTTGTTTTTGGATGAAATTCATCGTTGGTCCAAATCTCAGCAAGACACGCCGTTACCGTGGGTAGAAAAGGAATTATCACGCTGATTGGCGCAACAACGGAAAAATCCGAGTTTTCACCGTCAATAATGCGCTTTTGTCGCGTTGTCGGACGTATGTTCTCCAATCACGTAAACCGCATGATATTGAATTTTTCTCAAAAACATATGAGACGATTGAAAAGCCGATTTCGAATATTTCTCTGTGATGATGAGGCATTGAAACTGATTTCCGAAATTGGTGATGGTGATTTGCGTAATACGCTCAATTTGCTCGAAAAACAGCGTGTATCGGTAACAGGAAGGAAAAATCTCTCGCGAAATTAGTTTTGGAGTCGGGAAACAAAAATCTCAATTATGATAAAATGGTGGAGGAACATTACAATCTGATTTCTGCGGATGCAAAAGCTTGCGACTTGATGGTGATGCGGCGATTTATTGGATTGAGCGAATGCTCGCGGGCGGTGAAGATCCGCGATATATTGTCCGTCATGATGAATTTTGCGTCCGAGGATGTTTTTGATCCACAAGCCATTATTTTAGCAAATTTGTGTACGAAATGTGATGGGATGCCTGAACGAATTGCCGATGCTCAATCCGCGTATTATCTCGTCGATTTACCGAAAAATAATGCGATTTATCTGGCTCAAATGGCGATGCATGAGGATTTGCATTTTTGGAAATCTCGCAGCCGATGCATCTTCGAAAATGCTCCAACCAAATTAATGAAAGATATTGATACGGGAAAAACTAGAATACGCACACGATTTAGAAAAATAAAAATCCAATCAGCAGCACTTTTCCTGATGAATTGCTGGTCGAAAATATCGAAAAACAGATAAAAATAAAAGCCTTGGGGGCTAGTCTCAAAAGCAATTATTTCTTCTAAAAAGTTAAAAATTTTATCACTCATAATTTTGCTTATATTTTAAAATGAGATTTTACTAACTTTTACATCTTTTCATTTCTCAGGAATATTATTTTATTTTATAAAATAAATAATTATCATAAACATCAGCTACTTTTACAATCATAGCATCAATCCCATAATCTGAACATCTTTTTACAATATCTTCTAAAACTTCTTCTTTGCTAAAGAGAGGTTTTAGAGTTTGCTTTTAACTATTCAAAGCACTCAAAAATAGATTTTCTATTTCTTTTTCTGAAATACTGGTATCTTCAAGTGTGCCATGTAAAGTCCAGCAATTTGTATTTCTTCAGAGTATCACTGATTCCACACTCAAACTCTTATAGAGTGATAGAAAAAGGTTTTCTTTGAGTTTCTTCTGGAAAATATTTTACAAAATTCTAAAACTGCTTGTTCAAATAAAAATCACTCCATATTTGTAAATTAATATACAATTACTTGTAATTCAGGTGTAAAATGTGAATTAATAGCTATAAATGAAAATTTTCTATAAAAATCAGATTTTTGTATCTATATTTTTACAACAATATATTCTCAATGTTTTTATATAATAAAAATTTTGATAATCTTTTATTTTAAATAAAGTTGTATGCGGTATGAAATGGGAATAAGAATCAATCAACAATACTATTATAATCAATAAATTTACTTTTGAGGAAATTATTTATCTAAAATTTTCAAAATTATCATAACTACTATAAGCAATCAAAAATATTCAAGTCATAGATATTTTAAATTTTTGTTGAGAAAATTTTTCAATAATATCTTTATTTCTTTTTCTTCAATTTCAGTAATTTTTCAAGGTAAATAATATACTGTAATATGCAGTGAAAGTGGATTTTGAAATTCTACTTTCTTTTTCTCTTTGTCTCAAAGTAAATCTTTATCTCTATAAAAATATTTGCAAAATATTCAACTTTCAGTTTGAGTCATATAAATTGAGATGTTTTTATCATATTTGTTTTTCCATATTTTTATATTATTTCTTCAAAAAGCCTTATATATATTGTATCTTCTTTGAATTTGTCATAATTTTACTGCCTCTTTAATTCCACATATCAGTGTATGTGAACAGTCTGCAAATTGACATCATGACATGAAATCAGAAAAATCAATTAAAATATCAAGGCAATTCTTTCTTTTGAAAAATTCTAAAAATCATGAACGAATTCAAGGAGTGTCAATAATATAAGAATTCTCATCCCAAATATGCATTTTTGATGAAACTGTTGTATGCCTTCATGTCATCATTATTTTTCCATAGATGATGTTTTTGTAACATGATTTTGTAAAATTGTGTTAATGAGCAAGATTTTCCTACTCAACTTTTTTCTCTACAAAACAACATTTTTCAAAAAATTTTTCTTTTAATTCTTCTATTCATTGTCCTGTTTCTGATGAGGTGTAGACACTAGGAACCTTGTAATTGTTCCAGTATAATATGTAAAATCGGATTTTTAATTATTTGTAAATCGCTTTTGCTGATACAAATAATTGCTGGAATATTATGATTCCGCCAAAATTATATACCTTCTATAAATCAAGGTTGAAATTTTGGATTCATGGCAGAAGCTACAATAATAACAAAATCGAGATTTGGTAGCAATAGGTTGCAAAATCCTTTGTGAAGAGAAACTATCAGAATCTCATTTATAACGAGCAAGCAAATTTTTCTTGACGAATATTTGTAAATGATATTTCGCTGGAATTCAACAAAATTCTAGATTGTAATTTCATTTGAAATATTTTTATTTTTCAGATGAGAAATTTCAATTAAAAAGAACATAAAAACCCTTTTCCTACAATATTTTGCTGTATTTTAACACCTGTCATATATTTTGATTTTCATTTGCTGATAATTTCACTTTTCAGTATATCTTTTGGTTTTTGCTTTTCAGTATATCTTTTCTTTTTGTCAGATATTTTTATTTTGTGTTCTTTTTCAAAAATATTTATTTTGACCAAATGCATCGATTTTTGACATATTTTGGATATTTTGCAATATTAATAAAAAGGAATTTCTTTTTATTGAATATAGATGTATTATAAAACAAAAATAACATCTTTTTCAAAATCAGAATTCCTTTTAAGTTTTTATGGTAATCACTCCAAACTCATTCAAATTTTACAAGACAATTTAGATGTTGTAAATTGCTCATAAAAACATTTAAATAATGTATTGATATTTTTACTATCCAAATTTTGATAATGCTCTTGATTTTGTATAGCATCTAGTGCAATTTGCACTCTGTGGAGTTAGTATTTTGAGGAAGATTTATTCAATGGAAACCATTGCATATCTTCACATTTTTTCAGGTTCTCGATCTCTGAGGTTCTTCATTAATATCAACCACTTGAATATAAAATATATCTCGCTCTCATCTTTCGTCTTTGTGTTGCACGATGGACTTAAAGGCGATATTTTCTGCTGTCGAGAAAATAGTTAATCCTGTCTCTTCCTCAATTCTCGTATAGCTCAATGAGTCATAGATTCACCAGCATCCAGTCTCACCTCATGGAATACCCCAGTATCAATTCATCCATGGAGTATTTTTCTTTTGAGTAATAAAATATTGTTGTTCCTTATTACAACGGACACAACGGCAATTGGTAGTTATGCATGCATAATATCTTTTTAAAAATAAATTTTTATTTATAAATTTGTAAATCATATATTCTAGTTCAAAAACACATAACTCTAAATCACTTTTATCTAAAGATCTAAAATATTTGTTTTAGACTCATTTGTGCTCATTTATAGAAAATTAATTTTAGTCAAGCAGAATCATCAATTTTCTATAAAATTATAATTTAACACTTCTTTTGTAATTTCTACTTCATAAAATAATAGACATATATATGCTCATCTTTTCTTCTTGTTCCTATATAGTTGTACAAAAATCTCTCTTCAACTGTAAGTAATCTTTTTATTTGAAAATCGGCTTCATTTAATCAGATTTCTCTTCTAATTTTCTTTTTAAAGAGAAAATATGATTTTTCCTCAATGTTCTACTTTTTCCTCAAGGTAAACTCATATAATCCTGTGAATGGTCATCTCAAGATAACTATACTATTTTCTTTATATTTCAATATTGCATAGACTCAAGTTCTTATTGTTTCTATATTTTTAATTACTATTTATACTATTTTTATAATATAAAAACAGTGTAAATTAAAACACCATTTTTGAAAAATATTTTTATGGTGCCCAAAGAGGGACTTGAACCCTCACACCGCATGGCAACGGCTTCTAAGACTGTCGTGTTACTCAATTCCACCAGTCTGGGCATTACGAGAATGTGAACGAATTATATAAATTTCTTGGAAAAAGTCAAATATTTTGTAAATATTTTCTATTTTTCTCATTATAAAAATCTTTTATTTGATAAAACAAATTTTTCTCCTCCAACATATCCGAATTTTTCCTTTTTCCAAAAATAAATGACTTTTTGTATTTTTCAATATCATTTGCCAGAAATTTATGGATTTCACATTTTTGATACTTTCAAAATTTTTCGCATATTGATTTTATATTTTGAATATATGGCGATTTCAAAAAATCCTCAAAAATATTCGTAACTTTGGTATTGCGGCGCATATTGATGCGGGTAAAAACGACAACTCTCAGAACGAATCTTTCTATACTGGTATCAATCACAAAATCGGTGAAACTCTACGATGGTGAAGTGACAATGGACTGATGGAACAGAAAAAGAACGCGGTATTACGATTACTCTGCGGCGACTACAAACTTCTTGGAAGGGTGTGATCCTCAACCTGATTGATACTCCGGGTCACGTGGACTTTTGACAATCGAAGCGAGAACGTTCAATGCGTGCTCTTGATGGTGCAGTTGCGGTTTTCGATGCTTCTCAGGGTGTTGAACTCAGTCAGAAACTGTATGGAAGCAGGCTGATAAAATACGGAGTTCCTCGTATTGCTTTTTGCTAATAAAATGGATAAAACAGGTGCGTCTTTCAAGATGACTTATGAATCTATCCAGAAGCGTCTTGCTGGTAACAAAGTGATTCCTATTCAGATCCCTTTGGCGTGAAGAATCTGAATTTATGGGCGTTATCAATCTTATCAACATGAAAGCTTTCACACTTTTGAAGGTGCTCATGGTGAAAAGTAATTGAAGCGGAAATCCCAGCAGAATACCTCGATGATGCAAATATGTACCGCGAAATGTTGACGATGAAAAGCAGCGGAACAAGATGAAGAGTTGATGAATATTTTCTTTGAAAATGGAACACTTACAGAAGAACAAAATCAAAGCTGGTCTTCGTAAGGGTGTTAGATAGCGGATGCTGTATATCCATTGACTCTGTGGCTCAGCCTCATGGAACAGGTGTCCAACTCGTGCTTGATGCGGTAGTTGACTTCCTTCCATCTCCACTCTGATGTAAATAATGGTAGCAATTATCTGGTACTGATCCAGATGATGCAGAAAAAGAAATCACTCTCAAACAAGATGTAAATCGAATCTCTTGTGGCTATTGCCTTCAAGATTATGACTGATCCATTCGTAGGTCGTATTACTTGTCGTTCGCGTATATTCTGGTATTTTGAAATCAGGTTCATAGTGTGAAAAACTCTGTTTCATGTGAAAAAGAACGTATTGGTCGCCTTTCTTCAAATGCACGCCAATTCTCGTATAGAAATTGATGAAATCCCAGCCGGTAACATTGGTGCAATTATTGGTTTGAAAAATACTAAAAACTGGTGAAACACTTTGTGATGCAATCTAAGCCTATTATTCCTTGAGCGCATGGTATTTCCAGAACCAGTAATCTCTGTTTCGTAGAACCAAAACAAAAGCGGACTCAGGGAAAAATAGGGCATCTTTCTAAACTCGCTGAAGAAGATCCTTCTTTCCGTGTAACTTCAAAATCCAGAAACTGGTGAAACTATTATGGCGGTATGGGTGAACTTCACTTTGATATCCTGTTGATCGTATGCGCTCGTGAATCTCAGGTGGAAGCCAATGTGGGTGCGACCTCAGGTGGCATACCGCGAAACTATCACTATGCCAGTAGCTGATGAACGTGGTGTCTCACAAGAAAACAATCTGGTGGTCGTGGTCAGTCTCGGTGATGTGGTAACTCACTTTCGAGCCTATCACTCCTGAACAGCGTGAAGCAGATCCAGAAGGTCTTGCTGCGGGAAAAAATGTACCCGTAACAAAAATCGTAGGTGGGTGTGATCCTCGTGAATCTCATCCCCTGGTGCTGAAAAAGGTCTCTGAAACAGCATACCTCGTGGTATTATCGCCGGATATCCTATCGTAGATGTGAAGGCAACTTTGACATCTCGGTTCATACCTATCGATGTGGATCTCGAATGAACTTTCTATTCCGTCTTGCCGCTATTAAGGCATTCCGTCAGGCTGCTAGTAAAGCAAAACCAGCACTCTTGAACCAATTATGCTCGTAGGAAGTGAATACTCCAGAAGAATATATGGGTGATGTGCTGGTAACTTGAATCTCAAAACGTGGTCAGGTAAAATGAAATGACAGATCGTGGCATGGCGAAAAATTATTTCTGCATACGTTCCACCTTCTGAAATGTTCGGATATGCAACAGACCTCGTTCTATGTCTCAGGGTCGCGCGACTTATTCTATGGAATTCTACCACTATTCTCAGGGTTCCTTCAAATATCACAGATCCGAGCAGAACGCGGTGTGACTTTCGAAGAAGATGAAGAATAATTTTTCAAAAATAAACTCCAAGAAATTGGGGATTTTTGTTTCTACTCAAATTTGAAAAATTTTTCAAAAATTTATAAAAATATCGCTTTCTGTTATATATCTCATAAATTTTTAAGAATTTTTCTAGTAAATTTTTGAAAGAATTTTTCGCCCCTGCTGGTTGGTCGCGGACACGAAGAGGCGCATCGCGTCCCTGACGCCGCTGGAACTCTTTTGATTTGATGTATATAATCGCTATTTCAGCGACTTTGCGCTGGATCAGTAATCATCGGTCGTTGAACATCAAGTCGGAATTGAGTCATTTATTTTTGTGTTTTTACTATCTAGTGGTCATGGATGAATTATACCTGGTTTTCATTCGCGTACGATAATGACGATGTTATTTTTCGGATTCTGACATTTTCAAAATTTTTGATTACTCGTGTTCACAGCAGAAATTGCTCCACAATGACAGAAAAATCCAAAATTTTGCGCCAGGATTCATGGGGTTTATTATTATGCGTGTTGTCATGGTTTTGTAATGGCTCAGGGCAGCAAAATGAGATCCAAAAATCGCTCGTACCTGTTTAATATATGCCGGCGGCTTGATTTTGGCGCCATTGCGGGTGGTGATTGCGATTATTCCGTGATTGCCGTGAAATGTGGTCTAGAATTGATTTATACAATGATTCTACTCGGAATTATTATATATATATTATCACGCATATTAGTCAATCGTGCCCTTTGATATAAACCTTCTTCGGAAGGTTTTTATAATTTTAAAAATGAGGCAATCTTTTGATACAAATGGCGTAATCTCAACAATTTTTTTCAACAATGGTCTAAAAATCATCGCGCCAATAATCCCAAAAAGAGACCCGCCACGATATCGCCAGGATAATGTACGCCACCCAACAAGCGACAACAAACCGTAATGAGGTGCAAGCAAAAATAGTGAGAGTAACGAAAAATAATTTTTCGTATAAGTAAAAACTGCTACGATAAAATGCACTAGAAAAAGTGCGTGTCCAGAAGGGAAAGAATTATCCGTTGATGAGGAATGAGTGGTGTGATATCTGCCCATTCAGGAAAGAATGGGATGCTCGCGCCACTGAGGAACACAGAAAGATTTCACAATCGTATAAACTTTACAAAAACTGATACAATCAAACCAAAAACCTGTAATGCTTTGTGTAAGCATCATGAAAAGTCTCTGTACAGCCACGTTCCTACCATTGCACACCAAATACCGATACTTTTCCGCTAGAATCGTTACACCTGACTGAATATTGAGCCGGAATAACGCCTTGAAGCGAAATGAGAAGATTTTTATCAAAATCAAGTAATGATTGCAAAATTCATAAGGAAAAATTATAGGGAATTATACATCCAGATCAAGAAAAATCCGAATTTCTGATTTTTATGCGGTAGGTTTTGGTTTTTCTGAGGTTTACGCTTTTTGTTGTTTTTGTGATTTTGAGAATTTTTGGCTGAGAATTTTGCTCGTTTGCGATGTATTTTGCGGATTTGGTCTGTTGGCAGAGTTTTGTGGTGCATTGATATTGGCAGGATTTTGCTGTGAATATGGCGTGATGCCTTTCGCTTTGAGAGCGCTCTTCCATTTTTGCGATTTTCTTCCGCCTTGCGTTCCTTCGCTTTTTCTGCATTTTCTGCAGCTTTTTGCTTGAATTTAATTTCTTCTTCTCGAACTTTTCGCGCGTATTCAGAATCTCTACAAATTCTCGTTTTTGGCATATTTTTCATCGAGAAACTTTGAGAACACATCGCGAGATTGCTGCTCTGGAACATCCACGCGCGACATCAGTGGTGCAAAAGCGGTCGCTGAAAATACGGTGATGGCATCCCACTCAATCACCAATTTCATTATCAAAATATCGTATTTTCTAAGATTTCGTCAAATCGTTGGGCAAAATTCATACTTCACCGCCAAACATTTCTGAAAGCAGTACGGTCGCATCCTGTTGCCCCACCTGAAACGAAATAATCGTTCCAACATTCCCGAAAACAGCTCTCGAACGGTGGTCTGCCATTTCTAGTGATATATATTGATTTGCCAATGCGTGAGGAGAGCTTTATATTTTCGTGCTTCTGATAAAATCAAGCTGCAGCGAATCTGTGGCGAATTTTTGAAATCTCACTCACATACAGACCAAAATCGCGTCGATCTTTCTCGGGCATATCCGCGCGCGTCATGGCTTCAATCTGAAATTTTGTTACTCACTATCGCCCCAAGAAGGGCCGAACTATCCTCGCCAATTCGTCATTTTGAAAGATTGACAATAAAATTTTTCCATTATCCATTACCCATCGCATCGAAAAATGGATTTTTGGTTGTCCTAGAATATTTCTGAGAATGGTGAAGAAAGAAATTGTCCTACTTTGTTGAGAATTGATTCACTGCTTCAGAAACCATATTGGGTGCTATTTTATCAAATTCTGCGTCCAAAAATTGAGCGAGAAGTGGATCATCGAGTTTTGAGACAATACGATAACTTTCGTGGGTGAGAATGAGTGGAATTGAGACGAGCGTTGCTTCTGGAACGCGTAAAAGTGCTGCAAACTCGTATTTCGCAAAATATATCTGGAGGCGAGGCCCCCTAGCTATCCGCGAACATTTTTAAAAATTGAAAACCAGTCCAGAAACCCACGATGGGGCGAAGCTTGCATGAAGGGGATCTCCAGCATATTGAATGCACTGGGAATTCGGGTATCCGCCGGGTCAAAAAGTACGATATCGTTGGTTCGAGATTTTGGAATAGAACGAAGAATTGCTTGGCCAGATCACCATGTGGATCAACGACGCCCACGCCACGGCCAGCCAAAATATCGGAATAAACTCATATTTTCGAGCAGTGTCGATTTTCCCATACCTGTTTTTTCCGATGATATAGGTATGTCGCGCTGCGATCCGCTGGCTGAATCCCGAATTCTTCTTTGTAGCCACGAAAACTGGAAAATCCCAATCGGTGTGTTCGGTTTTTCAGCATCTGGGCAAAACTGTGTGGCGGCTCAAACTCGTCGAGTAACCACCCAGCTTACGCCCGGCGTTTTGACATACATGGTTGGTATATGTACTGAGCCCCGCGAGTTCCGTGACACTCAAAAATACTACGATACGGTGAATAGGTGTTTCTGGAATACATCTCGCCACTTTGTTCGCCACAAATTTTTGCGCCATATTTGGCGAAGAAAAATTGTTAAACCACTCGCGATTTCCTTTGGTTCTGTGGATTTTGTCGATGCCATCACGAGTCGTGTCGAATATCCAAATGTCGAAAATTTTCTCTCTTCAGGAAGATCTTCGATCTCTTCCGGGTTCCTCGGGAACTTTTATAAAAATTTGTTTCTGTAGAATCCATCCCAGATAAATAAACGGCGCACAGATAATTTTGAGCCACCAATGATTTTCGCAAGACGAAAAATTTTCCAGCCTTCTGATCATTTCCCATTGGTGATAATTTCTCGAGCATATCATTCGCGAAAAATTTCTCATCTTCAATTAGGAAAAATCTATACTGAAAAGCAATTTCATCCTTGGTAGAATGGGAAAGTACCGATGTAAGCGGACGAAAGTGGATCGATCGTTTCTTTTTCGGTGCGGTCTTTTTAGATTGGACATAGAGCTTGATAAGATCACCGAAATCTTGGACAAATGTCATCTTGCGTGAAAAAATTCTTGATTTTCCGTAATGGAAGGGATGATTCTGTGATTTCACATTATTGTAATGAGCGTAGAGTTGCGACTCAAAAATTCATGATATTTGGTCTGGAACTCTGAGCTGAACTCCGGCCACCAATATGTACGAGAAAAATCGAAAATTGTGGGTGTTTTTCGCTTTTGATCTTCAGAAAAGAACATCGTGGAGCGTCGAGGAGTATTTCTTTGGCGACAAACACATCTTTTCGTTCTGTCGGATCTCACTCATGATTTCGAGAATGATATTTTTCCTGAGTATTCATTGTTCTAGTATAGCACAATTTTTCCAAAAATACAATTGCAATTTTGATGAATTTTTATAATCCTCAAAATGAAAAACGTGATTTTTATTCAAAAATAATTCTTGTCGAAATTTCTGACAGATGCGCACATTGTCGATCTCAGCGAAATACCTGAAGTAAAACCTTTTATAAAGAAAAATTGCACAATTCTATATACATTTTCTTCCGAAGATACCAGCCGATTTTGTTCGACACATCAAAATCGCGGAAAAATGTTAATTTCATTGGAAAAAGTGTCATTACTCAGAATGGAAAAATCGAAAATTACGATTGAAGCTATTGGTGATAATGCGAGCGGACATCTCGAATTGCTCGCCATTGCTCAGACATTGATGCGAAAATTTCGTCGAAGGTGTGGCGAAGGTAGATAGCCCATACAAAAATTTATTTTTGCGAGTTGATCAGACGAATATTTTGATTGGCGAACAATCAGTCGTTCGTGGCGTTCGCTCGTCTGAAATCGCCACTGATGATGTGGGTTGGCGGCCATTCTTGTAAGATTCATCGCCTGCATGGTGACGCACTCTTTTATCTTCAGTCACACGGAATGGATGAAAAACTCCGAACTTTTTACTCAATAGCGAGATTTTTGCGCCACCCTTGATACTTTGCCAGAAGATTTGCTCGAAGAAAAATGTAGTGACATCTCATCGTGATTTTGAGCTTCATAATTTCCTCGAAATTATTTTTATTTGTCAGTCTCTTTTGTCATCATATGGGTCCAAGGAATAAAATTGACCACTCAGAATCTTTATCTAATTTCCGAATTTCTGTCTTCGATTTCGTGCGAAACCTCGGTGTGCATCGAGAAGGGAAATATTTTCATGAAAGACAAGATGTGCTCTCAACAAATTTGACACCACCAGATTCACGCGAGCGAAAAATTATGATAGTCAGAAAGTTCGTTATGCGATTGTCTAAAATATCTAAAAATATTGACGACATGCATCCCACTCGCTGACTACATCGAAAGCAACAATAAAAAATCACTCACGATATCAAAGGCAGAAAAATGCCAGTATAAATCGCGATTCCAATACCGATAATCGCATCGAGATAATTCCATCCAAACCACGCAATCAAAATGAGTCCTACGAGAATCGCAGAGATTTGAGAGTAAATCCGTTTTGTAATGGAGCGCATCAGACGCAATGACGATACTTTTTTGTCACGACACTTTCTGAGATATCCGACAAGCTCAACCTGTCACAATCACCGAAATAATCATCACTACGACACCAATCCCAATTTCTCCAACCGGTTTTTGATAAACAATGCGACTTATAGATTCGTACGCTGAGTAAAATCCCGGCCATCGCATATTAATCCTTCAAGAAATGCTGTTAGTGCTCTCAATTTTTCCGCGCCCATAATTGAACTGATCATCAGGATCTTTTTCAAGAACTTTTTGACGGCGACAAATTGAAAATCGAAATCCCCTCATATCAAGCAGTGAATCAATCGCGCCTCGCGAGAATCGCAATCGGGATCCCAGAAAAATCCCTGACACTGAGCTTGAAAATGGCGAGATGTTGTTAAGTCGTCGCGACAATAGTCGCTTTTTGTTGAATTTTCAGTATGAGAATTCTAATGATTTTTACTCAAAAGTAAACAAAAATTTTGAAAAATAGCTTCGAAAAGCTTTTTGAAAAATATATTTGGAGGCACCTGCCGGAGTCGAACTGGCCTCCAAAGCTTTGCAGGCTTCGGTATAACCGCTCTCACTCAAGGCGCCACGCGTCTTATTATAGAGAAAACGCAAAAGCAAATTTATGTTTGCAAAAGTTCTGAAAAACATCAACATACTTTGCCTGTGTCTGCATCGAGCGCTTACGCTTCGTGAAGCAAAAATACAGCTGGTTCCACATACTTTTGCAGTCTGCAAAAATCGTAATTTTTGGTGTTTAGTGTATATAGCGCGCATCAAAAATATAATATTTTCCTTCATCGCTGTCACCAAAAAATAATTGGCCCAGATTTGACAAGGAATATTCGAGATATTTTTCTGAGTTTTGAGATTATTTTGCTCGCTATATTGTTTGGAAGTTCCAATATAATCAGCTTGCTATGAAATAACGATGATATTGTTCGAAAAATTATATTTTCTTTTTCGGGAGAGACGGCTGCTAGTACTACTTCACCATTGGGAAGCGACGAAGATTATCTACGCTGCCAGATGCTGTCCATTCATTGGGATTTGCATCGTAAAATTTGACTCAGCAAATTCTTTGGTTGAAGGCCTTCAATTTTTGTGTTATTATTAAAAACACGATGTCAAAGCAGTAAAAGAAAGAAGAAGAATCATACAAGAATATTAAGCACCCAAAACCAAGATGCACCGAAAGTGCAAAAATACCAAAAATCGCAAAAATTACGCCAGTACAATAAGGACAATGTCAGAAAAATGTAGGCTCGCGGCGTATTCTACGATAGAATAGCCAAAAATCGCAGTCGAAATAATAAGCAGTGAATATAGATGATAGGTTATTTTGGCGAGAGTGTCAATACTAAATGGCCCAAAATAAAAACCCCCCAACCGTAAAAAGATAGCACAAAAATATAATCGCTACCGTGAAAACAAAAATTTGTTTTACTATCAGGAAGCTGAATTCTGGCGTATTCCCAAGAATTTTGTGTCAATCGGGATTGAATTTCCTTGATTTTGACATAATCTTTTATAAAAATATTTTTGACTATTATATACAAAAATGACTCTGACACAAGAACAAATTGCACGACTTTCAAAAACTTTCTGCACTGAACGTGGATTCTCGCACACAGATTGATTCAGTGCTCGATCTCGCTTCACATGGCTGCAAAATACTGATACAACTGGGATTGAGCAGGATTCTCGCTCTGGTGCAAAAATTTTTAGCACTCGTGCTGATGAAATCATCGAAGATGAAAAATTCTTGATGAACTTTTTGGCTTGTTCACCGCAAAAAGTAGCAGCACATCAAATCGTGCTTTCTGGGTATTATGCACGAGAATAGTATGTTGAATCAACTCATTATTTCTCGTTTCGTGGTATGACAAACGAGAATTTTTGTTTTGACAAAAACACATATTGTGGGGAAAAATGGCTCTGAAAAACGCATATTCTTGATGCAATCATCTTGCGATCAGGGCGCCAAAAATCTCTATGGAAACACGAAACTTGACCCAGAAAATCGAATAGAAATTTTGTTTTTGAGAAAAACTTCCAGACCGCTTCATATTTTTTGCGTCTGATGACAAACGAGAATGGTGCAAGGATTTCCAAACCAAAATATCTTTGAAGAATTGCCTTTAGAACAGTTTATGTGTCCCCATTTGATATGAATATTTTGTATTTTTCGCCCGCGATGCGCCGTGAATATTTGGATGATATTTTGTCTCGTGCGTATGCTCAATTTTTCCAAAATCAAACGCGATTATGAGCAAGTAATGCGCCAACGAAATGCACTTCTCAAAAATTCGTGAGGATGGCGTTGCACAGGATGGACTCTGATTTTTGGGATCAAAAATTTGTAGAAATTGCTGTTCAGTATGGGTTGTATCGCGAACGATATATTTGATATATTGCTCGAGAAAAATTCCAGAATTTCTTGATTTTTGCTCATTATCAGATTCGCGTTAAGTATGAAGGTAATTGATATATCAAGAAAAATCCTGAAAATTTTTATTAGAAAATTACCTTCAAGAAAATCGACAGCGTGATATTTTTTTCTGACACACACTATTGGTCCCACATCGAGATGATTTTTCAATTTTAATGAAAAGCGATCAAGATGAGGAAACATTCTGTACAATATCAAGAGGCGAAATGAAGATGATTTTACTTGGTCTCAAAGTGATTGAAGTAGATTTTTATCGCAAAAACAAACAGAAAAACAGCTTATTTTGTTGGCTCGATGATATTTTTTGCAGAATTGATGAAAAATATATATTCTTTTTAAATATTATTATATTAACATCAAATAATTTTTGACAAGTCAAAAAGCTACCAGATGGGATAAATCACGAAAAATTCACTCTGTATACAATTTAGTTAATCTGTAAAATCATACAAAATTTTTAATTTCTATGTTCAAAAAATTTTTGCATTCTTTTACGGCGGCAATAATTTCGCTTCCGCATTTATTATTGCACCATTTGCACACGCTCATGCTGGCGGCGCTACCACTCCAGGATTACCGCGCCCGCAGCAGCGTCGTAGTTGGTGAGGCTTTTGATATCACTGTTACTGCGCTTGATAAAGATGAAAAAGCAACTGGCTACCCTCAATTCTATCATGATTTGGACCGATAATATTGGTGATACTTTATCCAATGCCAGGGCGCCTTATTCCTTTTACAGCAGAGGATGCTGGTGATTCGGAAAAGGAGTGATTTTTAAAAAGCCGGAAAACAAAAATTGTACGTTCAGGATGGGAAAGAAGATATTGCTGGCGAGGTGACCATCACGGTTGAAGATAGGTAATGGCACAACGGCAACTTCTACTGGAGAAATTCAGATTTTGAAACACCAACAGCAGATTCAAAAATTACTACTTGACATTGCTTGTGAGTGGTACAGCCTCGTAAAAATTCGAAAGTATCACTCGATTTGAATGGGGAAAAATGTTGGAACAGTGGTTTCTGATAGTGAAGGGCTTTTTACAAAAGAAATTTCTAATATTTCAGGAAAAATAATGTTCTCAAAGCTTCCTTGATTGACGCCAATAATTCTGTAATTGCTACTTCTTCAGAAATTCGTTTTTCAAAAATTAACGAAACCAGTTCTATATATGGTCTTTTCTATTTCTCCTCCAACAAGGTTGAGTCATCAGCAGGAATTACTCTCACGATTGATGCTATTAAAGGACTCTCTGAAGTAACTGCCATGATGGACGGAACAATTTTGAAAGCCACAGAATCTTCTGAAGGGAAATATACAATTGCGACAACTGCACCTCCAAAAAGCCGGTGAATATGCGATTGATGTGACTGCAAAAGACGGTAACAAACCAAAACAACCACCAAAGAAAAACTTGTGACTTTAACGGTGATAGAAAAAGAAAAACTGGAAGAAAAAGCCTGCTGTAAATCCTGCATTCAAAAATGTAAAAGCCGAAACTGATCTAGTACAAAAATTTACTTTTTACTTTTTCAGTAGAAATGCACTGGCAGACTTGGATGTGCGTTCAAAATTTTTCTATAATTCTGGTCTCAGTGGTAACACATCTCAGCTTCCAAAAAATTTTTGAAAAGACGGCGCATATTCTGGTATATTGATTCTCTACCCCAGGGCAGTACACTTTTCAAATTCACAGGTCAGAATGCGAGTGGCGCTTTTGATAGAAAAACCTCAAATCAGAAACCAATTATGGCAACGATTGAGCGCCTGGATGTACGGTTTCTAATGTTGGAAACATTTTTGTAAAAACAGATACCAGCAAGTCAGTACTTACTTGGGAGGCAGTTACAGGAGCCAATGGTTATAATGTATACAAAATTGATGCAGAAGGAAAATATAATCTTGTAAAGCACGTAAAAGATCCTTCATATACTTTATATCTTCTCAGGGGCTATCACGATATGATAATTTTGGAGTGAAGGCTACCTGTGGAGAGAACACTGAACTTGCAGGATTTTTCCGGTGCTTCTAAGGTTCAAACAGGACCTGGAATGGTAGCTCTGTGGTGATTATTTCAGGATTTGTTGCTGCGATGGTTCTTCGTCGCCGTGACGCATAATTTTGGTTTTTGATAAAATTGACAAAAACTTATATTTTTTGTTTGACAATTTTGATATTTTTATACAATACGCCTACTTTTGTGTGTGTAAGCCTATTTTTTATTTGATTTTTATTTTATGCCTACTACAAAAATCAGCAACGAAAGCCTTGAGTAAGTCCATGTTCTCGTAATCGTCGTTTTTGGAACTTTAAAGAAGCTACAAAGAAATTTGAAAAAGCTCAGGCTGAAGGAAATGCTACAGCTCCATAGAGCTCCTCGTGTACTCGTATTGATACACCTGAAAAAGAAAAAAATATTATCTCATAAAAACAATGCAGCTCGCAAAAATCTGCATTTGCCAAAGCACTAAAAACAACGCATAATTTATGAGAAAAACAAGAAGTTTTCCCTAAAAATAGAAAAAGATGAGAAACGAATCAATGAAGCGATTACTGCGCCAGAATTGGCAGTAATTTCTGATGCTGGTGAATTTCTTGAAAAATGTCTTTGTCAGACGCTCTTGCGACTGCGGAATCTCTACAATCTTGATTTGGTAGAAATGTGAGGAATGCAGGAAGGTGTGCCGCTTTGCGAAAAATTATGGACTATGGAAAAATATTTTTTTAAGCAGCAAAAAGCAGCAGGCTCAGAATAAGAGCAACACTCACTGAACCTCGCGACCATGAAGATTACTTATAAAATTGGTGATCATGGATCTTGATGTTCGTCGCAAGCAAAGGAGAAAATGGGCAAAGAAGGAAATCCAATGAAAGTTTTTCTTCAATTGCTGGTCGTGAAAATCAGTATGAAGATATTGCTATCGAGAAGATTGAGGAATTTATCCAAAGTGTAGAATCTTTCTACAAAAAGATGATAAATCCAAACTTCAAAAAGCAAGGAAACACCTTCAATATTATTCTTCATCCAAAAATAATTTTTAATTTAACTTTTATGAAACTCAAAAACACTTTCGAGCGCGAAAAAGCGAGTTCGCATCACAGGTACTGGAAGGTTATGGTAGACAAAACTTGCAAACGCCACCTCCTTTCTCAGAAATCAAAAAGCGAAAAGGTCGCGATAAATACGGAAAAGTTCTTCCTGAAGCAAACATGAGAGCAGCGAAGGCATCTCTTCCATATGGTCTATAATTTTATTTCCCTAACAACTTGATATTATGGCTCGTGTAAACGCGGTGTGATGACACACAAAACGATATAAAAATGTTCTTGCGCTTATGAAGGGATATCGTCGTATGAATGGGAATGTATATTCTCGTGCAAAATGCAATTATGAAGGCTGGTCAGAATTGTATGTTGACGTCGTTTGAAAAACAAACGTCAGTTCCGTCGTCTTTGGACTGTTCGTTTGAACAATGCAGTTCGTCCACTTGGTACAAAACTACTCAACTTTCATTCATAATCTTTTACGTAAATAGAGTAAAATTGAACTGAAAAAGTTCTTTTCAAACTTGGCTATTGCTCATCCTCAGGTATTCTGAGCTGGTAGTAAAATCGTTACAAAATATTCTCTAATTGGGGATTTTTATTACCCTGTGCCCGTACTGTGATGAAGAAAATTAGTTTCTATTGGCTCATTTTCATGAAAAAGAGATGAATTTTTCCATCTTGAAATGAAAATCTTATATAGTCTCATATAATCTGAAAATCCTGTTCACCTGGGTTTCTTCAAAAATTTTGTGATAATAATTGCTTAATTTGGTTGTTGAACAATGCATTGACTAACCATGCATTTTCATCTCAATGATTTTCATTCAAACAAATAGAAACCACTGATTGTAAGATTTTTCTCACTCCCTTCTTTTCCTCGAAAAATTACTCAGCCAAGAGGAAAAATCTGCATTTGCAGAAATTTTCACCTGTATTGGCTATAAGTTTATTTTTCTTCATTGATGAGAAAAATGAAAAATTCTGGAATTTTTGCACTTTGGAGGAATATTTTTAAACAGCTGCTTGGCGTCTGTGATGCATATCGATGATAATTTTTCGGAATTTTTATAAAATTTCATTTTGCAGCTATAAAAAATATTTTCCAAATCTGAAAATTTATTTTGAATCAAATGAAATGAGTTCGTGATTTTCAAAATCTTTTATATTCTCCAATTGATGATATTGTACGAAAGTATGGAAAAAATTTTCGTGAGGTTTTGCAAAGCTCTGCTGTATCAACAAAAATAGAAAAATCATTGTCAGAAAGAATCATAAAATTATAATATTTCGATTATATTGAAAACGAAAACTCAAAAATCCTGATTTGGGATTTTTATTTTTCTTTGAACATATTGAGACGAGAAGGGTCGCGCATGCTGTATCCTTGCAACACTTTCGCTGATAGTGCCATTTTCATGAGTGCGTCGTTGCAGTGATTCATCCATTAGAATCATGCTGTCCTGTTTGCTCGATCTCAATCTGTTGAGATAGAGATGTGTGTATCACCGCGAATAATAAGATTTCTAATAGAATCGTTATTGAAACATAACTCACTGAGCTACTCTACATGACCAGTTCCATCTGCTTGAAGGAGTATTTGAGAAACTAATTGCCCGCATCGGAGGCCGAGCTGTACTACGAACTCTGATTTTGCACATTTGATGGGAATGATTGAATGATTCGATCCACTGTCTGCACTCGTATCATTCTGTATGAGCGTTGAAAACATACAATATGTCCTGCTCTGCGAGCGTGATAGCTGCCCAATCCGTTGCAAGGTCGCGCATTGTCACCAATCACCACAACATCCGGGTCTTCACGGAGAATGGAGCGAATCCCTATCTGAAAACTATCAAATGTTTCTAAGCTCGCGCTGATGAATGAGTGATAATTTATTTTTGTACACAAACTCTACACTGATCCTCCAATGGATGGATACGCCTACGACTTGTTCGGTTGATATATTCAAGCATAGCTGCCATTGTGGTGGATTTTCCTGATCCAGTCGGTCCTGTCACAAGAATGATTCCTTTACTCCATTGGTAATATCTAACAGACTATTGGGAAGCGCAATTTCTGCTGGTTCTGAATCTCCGTGATGGAATCGTATGAAGCGCAATTGTCATTCCATTGATTGATGTGAGAAATATTGACACGAAAACGCGTCTCAATGGTCGTTCAAATGACACATCGATTGTATGTTCCGCAAATGGTCGCCCAATCAAGACTTTCGGCGATTTCGTGAATTTCTTCATCACTAATAACTCCATATTGAGCAACTGGCACGATTCCGCTTGTTTTGTTACGAATGTATGGCGGCTCATTGCTTCCGAGGTGCAAATCCGAAATATTATTTTTGATAACCTCTTCAATGAGTGAAATAGACTTTGATTCATAAGGAATTAGTTAGAAGTTGTAATTTAAAAAGTTCAAGTGTAAGTTGGGTGAATACTGAACAACAAAAACATTATCCGTTGATTCGTAATCCAAAAACATTGAGAGAAATGGTTTCAGTAAAAACTTTCCTGTATTTGTAAGTGATGATGAATTCTTTTTGAGAAATTTTCGTTAAAATTGATATTGTTTTCGTGAATTTTGAGGTTAAACGAATTCGCTGATCGTGTCCGTGTATATCGAGTGTTACCCAACCTGGCGCATTGCGCAACCCAATGTTAAAAAGTGGCGATACATCAAGTAATTTCTCCATCTTTTGCCGATAGGATTGAATGTGATATTATTCAAAAATTGTGCTGGAATTTTGGTGTTGTATCTGAACGATATTGATTTTGCTGTCTGAAGTAAAAAGTTGCCAAATGTACGATTTCATCGTCACTGAGGTGATCTGATCGATCGGTAATTTTCTGAATTTCATCATGGCGATGTGCCGCGATAATTCTCTTGAATTGATCGTGAGAAATTTTGAGATTTGAACCAAATCCCATCATTACAAGCTGAGTTTTTGTTCGTTCTGGAAGATTTGGATATTTTTCAAGAAATCATTCACAGAAGTCAAAAATTGCGTCCAATTTCGCTAGTTTTATCTCGTTTTTCGAAATGAATTGAGAAATTTAATTTCTTCACCAAAAGTGCGATAATCTGTAAGAGAAAAATGTTTTTCAGTGGAATTATGAGACTGATTTTGTGAATTTTTGTTCTGACTTTTTGATAAATTCTTCCACGAGACGACGCTGTGCTTCAAGGCGAGAGTTATTTGAAATAAGTGGTGAAGTGTCGATATTTCCACTGTTGTCGGGTTTGCATAGTCGCTCACGGGCTTATTCCCAAAGCAACTCCTTGCTTTTACAAACGCACAATGCAACAATTTCCACATCTTTGAACTGTCCATCTGCTAAGCCGTTCCGCTATTACTGGCGCTGCAGAAAGCGTAATGTTTTCTTCGGTTGTTTTTGGCTTCTGCAAGCAGATTTTCGCCATCAAGTCCTTGTGCAGAAACCGCATTTGCAAAAATATTTGTCGCCACTCAAAAAGCGCAACCCTGTTCCCAAAATTCGTCATAAAAATAAAAAGAATAAAAATTACAATGACGATGGCAGTGTATCACATTTTTATTTCTTTTTGTCAAATATTTGCCAATTTTTCTTTTTGACTTTTTCTACTTTCTTTGTACACTTTGAAAAATATGAAAATCATTAGGACTTGGAAAATCCGTGAAATCAATACCGCGAAACTCGGCACAATGTCGGCTTTTTGATGATGGATGTGATTAGAATGGGATTTTTCTGATTTTTCTGGATTCCAATTTTGAAGCACTGATAGCAGAAAAACTATTTCAAGCGAAAAATTTTGCTCGCAAGTTGATGACTTTTATGAATCTTTCTGGAAATGCGGTTTCAAAAATTATGAATTTTTATAAAATTCCGCTTTGAAAATTTGCTCGTCATTTCTGATGATATTGATATGGAGTTTGGAAAAATTGCCTCTCGCGAAAAATGAAGTCATGGCGGTCAGAATGGGCTTCGTGATATTATTGTGAAGCTTTGGAAACAGCTGAATTTTCTCGCCTCAAAATTGCGTTGGTCGCAATGATCGATCTCGGTTTCGGATTGGTTTTCGTCCAAATTCTCGCTTGATGATATTTTGCAAAACTGAAATTTTTCCAGAAGCGCTCAGAGGAGTGCAAGATTTTTAGAAAATAATATGCGAATTGATGAAATATATTGCTCAAACATACGGTTTTTCGCGCAACAAAAGTTCAGCAATTTATTGACGCTGGTCTGATTTTAAAAATAAAATCGCGATTTCGCGTGCGTCTGAAAAATGATTGCCGAAGATGGATCGAAATTTTGGAAAATCAAAAATTCATTGGTGTCGCGCAGTGCGCAGAAAAACTTCATGGATTTTTGGAACATCATGATGAAATTCGCGCGAAAATTCAAAATGCGGAATGTCTTGATGTGGGCGCGTCCACGGGCGGATTTACGCAGATTTTGATGGAAAATGGTGCTCAACATATTGATGCGGTCGATGTAGGGAACGCGGCAGCTCGCTCAAGTTTTTACGTCAAAAATTTGCGCGTGACTTTCGTGCGAAAATACTGATATCCGCGGAATTTTCTACTCACATACGATATTATCGTGTGATGCGTCATTTATTTCTGTTGCAAAAATTCTTTGTCGATGAAAAATTTTTCGCAAGCGAAGACGATTTTTATCATTCTTTTAGCTCACAATCTGAAGTAGGAAAAATCATATCACTCAAATCAGGCGTTCCAAAAATGAAAAAAATTATTTTGAAGCGATGGAAAATTTTGAAAAATTTTTGTGAGAAAAATAATTTGGAGATTTTTAGCACAAGGAAAAATCAGTTTTGATCGGTGAGGCGGGCAATCAAGAATGGGTCTATGTGCTTCAGAATATTTAAAAATAAAATCCCTTGAAAGAGGATTTTATTGGTCTTGCCATGGTACATTGTAATATGTGAGCAAATATGTGGCAATTTCTTTGTAGAGCGCGGCAGCAGTTTTTTCTGAATCACCAGAAGTTCGAGGACGCTCAAGCATCACCACCATTACAAATTTTGGATTATAGGCCGGTGCGTAGCTACCATATGAAGTCACGGTGACCAACGGCTTGGTTGAAATATAAAATTCGTAGGTCCCTTTGTATGGAATCTGAGAGGTTCCCGCTCTTTTCCCTGCCATCGTATAGCCAGGCACAGGCACCCGCAGCGGCGTATCCATTTCTCACACCATCTACCAGCATCGCAGTAATAGTTTTCTGGAGGTTTCTTCTTTGATTACGCGACGAAGCTGGATCGGTACATTGTCAATTTTTTTATTATTTGGATAGGTGATAGACTCAACAATATATGGCTGCATATAAATTCCACCATTGGCCAAAACATTGTACGCGGCTGCCATTTGGAGCATCGTGATACTAATACCCTCGACCGAACGATATCGTAAAAATTGTGCGCGTGACCAACGACTCATATGGAGCAATCTGACTGAAAACTCTCGCCATCAATCGTAAAGATCTAGATTTTGCGCCAAAACCAAAATTTCTGAATATATATGAGTCAAAAAGTGAGCGCCCCACTTTTTCTACAATGTCAATCATTCCGACATTACACGACCAGTTGAGAGCAGAAGTATAGGTGTCGTCCACCACAACGAGATTTTTGAAGAAGTTACAATCACGGTTTTTGCACTCCACCTATAGTCGAGTCGTTACTGAGTTTTTGTCATAATAACTCATATTTGGAGTGATTTCGCCAGTATCAAGCCCGATAGCAACAGTGATGGTTTCTAAAACCGAACCAGGTCTCGTAGAGTGCAGAAATCACGCTATTTTGATAATTTCTCTACGCTGCAGCCATTTTTGTATTTGAATTTTGAATCGCACTTATTATTGATCCCATCATCCGTAGCTTGTCGAAGTTTGACAAGTTTCCCATCAATATTGTGTGAGCGTTCCTTTTTCAGAATCCACGACGAACATCGGAAATCCGAACAAATCATATCCTGGCTTTTGGATAATCAGCGTATTGTACAGGCTCAATTTCGCTGAACTTCGTAAACTGATTTGCGGTCATAACTCGGATAATTGACCATCGCGGTGATAGCACCAGTCTTTGGGTCTCGTGATAATCACGCTTCCACGATTCGCCTCGAAAAATTTTTCACATGCGAGAATTTTTGAAACTCTTTTTGGATATTTCTGGTCAATCGTGAGCGTGATATTGGCTCCATTTTTGCCCAGAAATACTTCCAGTTGATGTATAATCGCGCAATGGACGGCTGCTACTATCTTTGGTAATGACTTGCTTTGGGGCTTCGCCTTTGCAAATCTTTTTCAAAAATACCCTCTATTCCATATTGACCGACACCCTCGCCATTCACATATCCTGTAATTTGCCCCATCGCGCTTCATTCCGGTAGTAACGCACGATGATTTGGTTCAATTTTATAAACGGATAAATGGCGTACTCCAATAGTGCAGCTTCTTCGGCCGCCTTTTTCTTTGCGTCAGAAACCTTAGAGCGCTTGCGTCAGCAATGGCTTGCTTGGTAGTTTCGCGATTTTTCAAGTGCATTTTTCTACGAGGTCGTGCGTCGCAATATTCATTTTTCGAATAATTTCAAAATGTCGTTTTTGCTTAACTACAAATGCTGGCTTGATTTCATCGGCCGTCTTTCCCAATAATTCCCCGCCAATTTACTTGCCAAATCATCGCCATTCTGAACTTTTGTCGGATCTACATAAAGATTGTCTCGATGCGAAAAAGTGCTGCGATTGTTGAGATTATTAATTTGGTTGATAGCCCTCGTCACTCAGATTTTCCGCCAAAAACATGCTTTCCACTCGGAGTATTCTATACGTCACTTAATATATTCTGCGACGCGTTTTTGAGTTCTTCATCACCAAATTTTGTGTTGTTTTGAGTCTTCGTTGCGCGTGGATGCAACATTTTCGATACAATTGGCGCGCGTTTCGTGAATAAAATTGTGCTGACCACGGCTGTTCCAAGCAGATCAAGAAGTTTGGTTGTAGATCCCTGTCTGCACAGGATCAATCGCGAGCGTTCCCAGATCCGTTGAAAACGCCATGGTTCCATGGAAGTGAGGCATTGGAAGAGCTTGATAGTTCCGCGAGAATCAGGATTAGTGACAGTGGTTTTTGATAATAATCCGCGAGATTTTTGATAAAAATCGTGATTGAGAATCGTGAACGAAAAAAAGTGCGGTCACCAAAATGAGCGAAAAACCCGCCAAAATATACCACATTTTGCCGATTCTATCAAGATTTTTGAAATATCGTCCCAGTCGGGAAAGATAGACTTCAATATTTTGTTTTGCCATATTTTAGAGATGATGGAGGTCAAAAACGAAACTGCGAAAGCGTTTTGAGTCGCGGCGTGCTGGAAAAATTTTTATTGAAAAATTGTCTCAGAATCCGCTATGTGAGCGAGAAAAATCCGTATATGCAATCCGTACAGGATAGTGAAAATACTCGCCCTGAAAAACTATCTTCTAAATACCAAATTTCATCATAACGACTCAGATTATACTCGCAGAAGTCGCCGAGTTCAAATTATTATTTCACTATTATAAATATCAACAAATGCCTGCGCACGCTTTGTTTCTGGTCATTTCGCTGATAAAACGTGATTTTTATCCAAAATTTCAGGATTTTTGAAAAACTTTCAAATCGCGCAAGCAAAATATCATCTAGTATGACAATGACGAGATCAAAATGGAACCAAAAGTTGCGGAGAAATAATTTCATTTTTGGAAATGAAAATTTCATTTTTGAGAATATTTTCTTCAATCAATTTTTCGAGTGGGAAATTGTATTTTTGCAAGCGTCGCAAATGTCGGTCTCATTCAAAAATTGCTAGCGCTTTGTGAATCGAAGAATGTATTTTCATCGCGAGGGCGCTCAATAGTCCGAAGCTGATATGGTGCGAGAATCGGCTTGGGATCATTAATCGCCGAAATGCTTTTGATATCGAAGGTTTCCTCAGAGTTTTTACTCACGAAAATTTGCAAATTTTCCGACGATAGCAACGCCAAAATTTTCATCATCAAAGTGGTTTTCTGAAACTTCAGCAACAACTCACAAAAATATTTTTACCATACGGAATTCGACCAATTGTCCAGGGAAAAATTTCCGAACGAAAAGAATCCTCACAAAAATATGTGAGGGGTTCGGTTGAAAAAGATGTACCGTGCGGAATAATTTCTTGCAGCATATTAGAGTCCAAGAGTTTTGATTTCGTCAGCCTTCTGCTCATCAAGTCGTGCTTTGTTCAGCTGCACGTGCTTCTTCTGTGTAGATATCCTGTGAGTTGTTCCCATTCTGTTTTGTGCTTTAACAACCAATCCCTTTGATGATTTCACCTTCGGTTGCGACCAACTTTCGGAATTCTATACGCTCATCTTCAAATACTTTTCATCAGTTCATCAATCTGAAATTGAGAAAGATTGGAAACACTATCAATCACGCGCTTTTTCAAAAAGTTGAAAGGGAAAGAGAATGTTCGAGCAAATCAAAAATTTCGCCTCATCAAAACTCGTAAGCGGATGAACACTCACGCGCTTCAAAAAGATTTTCGTTTGAAGTTTTTGTCGTGGAGTTTGAGCGTTTTGCTCGTTGTTTTGTTTATATTTTCTGACATAGAAAAATTATTTTTCATATTATATGTCAAATCTAAAAATTTCAAATTTATGTGCGGAATTTTCTTCGCTTACAAATTTTTCCACTTCGCCCAAAGTGCGTCGTCAATATCAGCATTATTCCATACTACTTCCACATCTTCATCTTCGTCGAATCTCATCAAAAGTTTGTACACTTTGAGTGCGATCTCAAAAATCTGTCACACTCGTGTAATGCACGATAAAAATGAAGATTCTAAAAATTTCGTACCCAAAAAGTTTCAAGTAATTTTTGGTTTCCAGCAGGTCCGTCGTTGCTGTCCAAATCGTAATATTTTCATTTTCGATTTCATAATCTTCGGCTGGTGTTTCGAAAATTTTTCTTCAAAATCGTCAATATTTTCTGGCCGCGAAATTACAATTTTCCCAACATAATCAAACACAAATTGAAACAGAGCCTGTTTCGCCGAGATTTCCACCAAATGCTGAGAAAAATGTAGGCGAATATTTGAGCTGTGCGATTGCGATTATCAGAAAGTGCGCGCACAATTACGGCAATTCCACCCGGCCCGTATCCTCGTAGAAAATTTCTTCCACTTTTTGGCATCCTTATCAAGTCCTGCTCCGCGTGCGATGGCGCGGTCGATTACATCGGCTGTTACGCCTTCTTTTTGGCAGTGTGAATCGCATCTGCAAGCGAAGTGTTGAGATTTTGATCGGCTCATTTTTCAGCCGCGAGCGCAATGAGCTTTGGAGTGAATAGTGTTAATTTTGCTTTTGCTTTGGCATTTTTGTCTTTTGGCTGCCACAACTGGTCATCGTCCCATAAATTTGTTTAAAATAAAATAAAATCAGAAAATTTCCTCGTTTTGGTGGGAGGAATTTTTGATGGAAAATGAAGAAAAATCGCGATTGCATAGCGCAAATTATATGGATTTTTAGAATTTTTGCAAAATTTTTCAAAAAGTTATTTGACAAATTATATTCTTCTATTCAAATATATTTGTTCCACCTAATCAATATTTTTCAAAATTTTCAAAAAGGAGAAAAATGGGGAAAAATGCTGTTTTTTTGTGCAGTTTCAAAGCACGAGAATGCAAACGATCTTCGTTCGTGGATTTTTGCGAAATGATTCAATTGCTGCCCGTCGATATCGCGCAAAAACGAGATGATAAAATCGTACGCGAGATTGGTGATTAATAGGCTCTTTGGAGGAATTTTCTCAAAGAAAAGTTCCGTGGCACGCGCTCGGCCAAATCCAGAAAAATAATTTTTCGTCGCATATTTTTGGAGGCGATACATATTTTTTGACGGATGAATGGTTTGAATTTGAGCTGCTCAGAATTTTGCAGCAGTACAATTCAAGTCGAGTGATGATTGCGATGAAATTCGAAAAATTTGACCGATACGCGCATAATTATGAAATTTTTTTCTGCAAAATATGCCCTATACTTTGCGATCGGTTGATGATTATTGTGTGGATATGGCGATTGCGGAAGAGCTTCGGCGGCCGTATTGGTCAGAATATCATCACAAAAATTTCAAAAATTTTGTCGAATCGAATATTTGAAACGAGGAAATATGGCTCCCCACGCGCGTGGAAGTTTTTCTTGAAAATTAAAAATAAAAAGAGCTTCGCAGAGAAACTCTTTTGTGTATAAAAATGGTGCAATCGACAGGACCTCGAACCTGTGACCCTCCTTCGCAGGGAGGCGTTCTAATCCAACTGAACTACGACTGCAGGTGCAACGAGTATAATGATTTTTAAAAATCAAGTATGAATTTCGTGGCATTCCGTAAAAATCAAATCATTTCGCATCAGTCATAGACTTGGTAATGTAGTCTTTCATTTTTTGAAAAATCCGCGCTCGTCAATAATTCCCATTTCAATCAATTGTTCAATATTTTTGGTCGGTAATTTTTCTTCGAAAAGATTGTTTGTTTTCGAGATAGCGTTTGCGCTTTTGAAAGAAGTGTTGGCGCGAATTTGTTTGATTTTCATTCCCAGCAAAAACGGCCGCGGCTTTTCTTGTGCAAGTTTTCGAGCGGCTGCCTGTTTTTGACGAGTCGTGCGGAAAGTCCGTGGAATTTGCTATAAATAATTTTTAAAATCTGGAGCGGGGGACTGGGTCTGAACCGGCACACTCCAAGGGTTGAAGCCTTAGTACACTCACTCTTTTATGTTACCCCCGCGAATGCCACTGCATTGTATAAAAATTTTCTAAAAAGTCAAAAGAAATCGCTTACAATCATTATTTTTACTTTTTTCAAAAATTTTTAGAAAAATGTATGCAAATTCTTTGACATTTCAAAAATTCTGATAGTATGCTGAGCTACGGGAAATATCTTCCAAAATTAGTAGCAGCATGATTTTCATGCAGTATATTTTTATTTTTATTTTTCTCTTATGAAAAATTTTTCTGCTCGCAAGGGGTCTACTCTTGTGGAACTTATGATCGTAATTGCGATTATCGGTATTTTTGGCGCAGTTCTTTATCCATCTCTTTATGGGTTACCTAGAACGTACTCGTGACACTCAACCGCCAGCAAGCAATGAACCAGGTAGGTACTGCCTCGGTACATACTTCGCTGATATGAATGCTTATCCAACTCAGGGTAGTGACAAATGTCTTGATAATATTAAAGCTGACCTTGAAGGTACAGGAAAGGGCAGTTCAGTATCTTAAAACTCTTCCAAAAGATCCAAAAAGCTGCTTCTAATAAGATTGCAAACTGTCATCAGGATACGCTTACTTCAACCTCAAAGACACTTCTGCTTATATGGTAGGTGCGAAGATGGAAGTAGTAACTAATGGTAACTTGGCTCTTGATACTCTTCCAACAGGTGTAACTGGAAAAGCAACATTTAACGATTTGATGACTAATTCTGCTACGAAAAACTGTAGCTGATGCGCAGGAGGTCTTCTTTGAAAACCAGAACTTGCAAAAATGGCTGCGGAAAATCCTCAGTATTTGCTAACTTCTCTCGTTAAAAATTTCAGACGGGGATTTTTTCTTTTTCATTTGACATTTGCAAGAAAAATTCATATATTTACTGCACTTCGGCGGGTAGCTCAGTGGTAGAGCAGAGGCCTGAAAAAGCCTTTGTGTCGGTAGTTCTGATTCTACTCCTCGCCACCATTTTGATATTTAAGACGCTTTCGAGCGTTTTCTTTTTGAAAATTTTTGTAATTTTGCAAAAATTTTGCGAGAAAATTTTGCTTTTTTTCCTGAAAAAATATATAATATCGGCGAGTCCGCATAGCTCAGTGGAAGAGCAGTGGCCTTCTAAGCCAAAGGTCGTAGGTTCGATCCCTACTGCGGATACCATTTTTCTTGACATTTTATATTTTTCAATATAATGTTCCTACATTTGACGCGGAGTAGAGCAGTGGTAGCTCGCAAGGCTCATAACCTTGAGGTCGTATGTTCGATCTCATACCTCCGCAACCATCGAAATCAATCCCTCGAAAGGGGTTTTTATTTTACAAAAAAACTTGCGAAAAATTTTTCTGAGTATAATTGTTTTACACTTTTTGTTTATGAAAAATTTCTTTCAAAAATCATTTTGCTGGCCCTGACCTTGGCGTTATTTTCGTGTCAGTCTGAGGCAACTTCACAGATTCAAGATTCTATTTCTTCCACTGCGAAAAATGTTTCTGTAAACCATTGAGAATGCGCAAAATCTCACACAAAGTGGCATAGAAAAATGTCCAAAAATACCTACAGAAACCACCAGTAAAATTCTATTCAGTCTGGCACGGAAATGATCAATGCGAGTATCGAGAGTGTGCGCACAAATGCCAATCAGGTCGAAAAAGTATGATTAACAATGGACGCAATCCATAAAAATATTCAAAATACATTATTATAAAAGAAAAATCCGAAAAGTCAATTTTGGATATTTGATTTTATGGCTATTATGCTATAATTTGATATATTATCTATAATTTTTGAATATGTCTAACAATAGTGTTCAAAAACAATAGTGTCTCAAAAATACCGCCGAAGTGCAGAAATTTCGCGTTGTGAATAATGATGATTTGGTTTCGAAGAAGCGCTCGCAGATTCGATTAAAAATTTGGTGAAGATGCTCGCAATTTTCCAGTTTTGGAAAAATTTTTATGGGAAAAACGAATGATATACAAATTTTCAGACCGAAATTAGCACGAAATTCGCGCAAAAATGCGAAAAATCAAAGGCGTTCCGCAAAATGAAATTGATGATAAAGTCAATAAAATTCCACAGAATCCAAAGAACGCGTTCAAGAAATTGTAACGAAATGCAAGTGCGCGCGCTGAGGTTCGTAAGAAATTTAAGAATTGGTTTCAGCATACTTACTCAGCCTGCTGATCAGCAAATTTTTGATGAAATTGTCGAAAAATGTCGATCCCAGAATTGCGCAAGCTTGCTTCATCGCCATAGCCAAATGCGAAAAATATTGACCAATCAACGAAATGACCAATTTTTGAATAGCTCACCTTGATTGCGAAAAATAGTTCAAAAAGATTTGGTAACACAGCAATTGAGAAAACCTCGTAGACGAAACACTCTTTTTAGTCCTGCGGAAACACAACATCTTCATGATTGGCTTTGCAGAATACGATGCGAACAAAAAGCTCCGAAAAATTGATTGAATTTTTGGTTTCAAAAATTTTAAACAAAGTCGCTCCGAATACGCAACCAAGTCAGCAAGACATGAAGGATGTCAAATCAAGTTTTACAATTATTTACGCCAACGATTACTTTTGAAACGCTTTGAAAAATATAAAGTTCTCTCATGCGGAAAAAGAAAAACTTTTGAAAAATCATACAAAGACATTATTGACGACATTAATCAGGGTTCAAATTTGGTGCGTGATTATAATTTGATGAATATAAGTGGTTCACGATACATGTTGCCAAAATCCGATTTTGCTCGTAGATTTGGAAACATCTTGATGAACAAACCTCATTTTTGATCTTTTTGTAAAAAGACGCAAAAAGCCAAGGATCGTTTGACAGAGTTGCCTCGAAGATCAGGTGACTTCGCAGCGAAAACTGCGGAAGATGAAGAAAACGCATATCCAAAACATATGATGCGTTGATTGAAAAATTGAAGGATATGTTTGTGGCGTTTGCACTGAATTTGCGCGATAAAATCGAAAATAATGCTTCTAGTAATCGTGATAGAATCTTTTGAAAAATTGTTTTGGGAAATTTCTGAATTTTGACAATGATGATGCGTATCCGTCTCTCCTGGAAAATCGGAAATATGCCGCCAACATTAACGGAAAAATGGGAATTGTGCTCACGCAAATGTATCTTGATAAGAATGGTACAACGACCGTTTGAAAGAGCAGCAGGATAAATATTTTTATCTCGTATGATGAATTTTACGAATATTTTCAAGCAAAAATCGAAAAACTACCGTAAAAAGTTGCCATCAGCGATAAAAGTCCGGATACCCCGGATGATAAGGATATTTTGCCATTGCAGACGATTGATGATCTGCGCGAACAGATTGATTTGCTGACGAAAAAGGAAAGGATAAAAATTTTGAAGTGGGGACGATTTTTGTCATCAATACAGAACAAGGCCCAGAATATGTCCGTGTCGATAGTATCGATGAAAAACGCAAAAACCTCACCATGAAAGTTGATTGATGGGACGAAATTTGAACTTGAATGGGAACCATTTGCGCTTGCTATTGCGGCACCACGGACGAGATTCCGTCGTCTCGGAAAAATGGAAACAGCGGCACAATTTGTCGATAAATTTTGCTTTACTGCAAGAGAGATGACTCAGAACTCGATATCTGTGAGTGGATTACCTGCGATAATAACACCTCTTATCAAAACTGACGAAAAGCCAAATGGTGAGCCAATCTGGGGATTCAAAAATGCGGGAAAAAGGACTTTATTGAAGCGTAGAATTTGGGCCAACTGGTGCGCTCAGTGTGAAGATTACGGATTTTGTGACACCAAAAAGATTTGATAATGAGCTCAAAAGTCAGGGTAGGAACCAAAATATTCAAAAATCACCAAAAAGATGAGGCTCATTCCATTGCACAAGCTCAAAAAGGCCTCACAATATCACACTTCGAAAACGCGAGAGAGAAGTTGATGGAATGCCAATTGATTATTTTCAATTGATGCAAATTATTCAACAAGAAGGTGCCTTCGAACCAGTAGAAAAAGGAAAAACTTCGCCAGTGGATGAATACGAGAAAGCAGGTAAAACTCGAAAATGGTGATGATATGATGGATGTGATTCCTGAGCAAAATGAGGCTTGCGAACGATCGGTGATATTTATTATAAGTTCCAGCATATCAAAGAATATTGAAGAAGAAATTTGAATTGAGACAGGAAATGCGCTCAGCCTATGCGTTTATCAACTTGCGCGGTCCAAGCGGCTCTTCGGTGGACGCAAAGCTATGGGAAATCTTATTGAATCAACAGTTTCTGATATTAAGGATAAATTTGCCGGTGCTCAGCGTCGCAAAATATATTCGTGATGAAATTTTATTGAATCCAAAGGCTCGTCCGCATGAAGTTTTTAGCAGGATTGATGCTGGTTTACGATATGTCCGGAACACTTTATCCAGATAGTTTTTGCAAGATTTGCAGGAACAAAAATATCATTGGTTTGAAAAAGTAGCCATCGCGATTGGTGTCAATCCTCGTGGCATACCGCAATTGTTATGAGAAAGCTGTTTCTGGAAAAATGAAATCAAAGAGCATCCACCAGAAGAGGAACTCATTGAGCGACTTTTAAAACATATCAAGAACACAACCCATTTGTGCAAGCTATTGGTGTGGTGCCAAAGCATGGAAAATGGCGGATAATGGGCGAAAAGAACAGCAATCCAAGGGAGAAACTGAAGTTATCAAAGAAGGTGCGACGGCACTGTCTCGTGCGGATTATATCGTTGCCAAGATGGATTTCCAACGAATTTGAGATTTCGCTCGGCGCTATTCCGAAACTCTGGATAAAAAGTTCGGATGCAGAAGTTTTGGGTGTGATGTTTGCCTCATACGGCTGGTGGCGCGCCAGATTATGTGCATTATTCGACTCTCAGATAAAAATCAAAAATATTGCCTACACGGGTGTGCCGTTCCATGGATTTTTGCTTGCCAAAACTCCGCAGAGTTCCTCAATTGTATCGGAATATCATCAAAATGGTGATCAAAAACGCGCGGAAGAAAAATTGCCTGGCGCGGAAGAAAATGTTCGCATCGTATAAAAATTGAAGACAATCGCCCAGCGAAAATATTCCTCATACCAAGAATAAGGATTCTGATCCAATCTACAAAGATTTGTGGGCATTCTGGCGAAAAACTACAAAGTGCTTCACCCAATCCTCCAAGGAACAGACCCAACACTACAAATCATGTCAATGGATGAAAATACTTCTTCCAAAGATGCTACTGATATTAAGAGTTATTTCGCGCTTCACGGAGAAACTAAAGACTATTTTATTGAAGAGGGACTGAAAAATTTAAGGATGATAACGGATACAAAAACCTTTACTCCAAGTCAATCAATGCCATATCTCCACTCTCCAAGCGGATTTGAATATCGTTCGCTTTTCAGCACCATTATCAGCCTTGGGATTTAAGGAAAAATACTGGTGTAATGGATGGTTCAGATCGTGAAAAGTTTTTTCAAACCAGATTCTTGCGTATTTGGATTTTATCAAAAATAATCCAACATTCCAGCGAAATCCAGAATATCAGAAAAACAATTTATAATTTCGATTCGAGAAATTTGGAAAAACCTCCGTGAAAAATGAACCCTGTATCGCGTGAGCAGTTTGAAAAGGGTATTCACACGGATTCATATAAGCTATTCTCATATGCTGAAGGCATACGGGCTAGATTTGACAACATATGATATGCTTAATAAAGACCCAAAATGATATTGATGCAGAAATTGCGTATCAAAGATTTATTTTGGGTGGGCAGAATACTTCTTTGCAATCTGATTTGGTTCCGCAAAAAGTTTTATCAATAAGTGCAGCATACATTCACGCCAGATGCAGACACGAATGCACGCCACAAATTACCAGAAAATTATCAAGACAATTATCAAGACAAAAAGTGGCATAAAAATTCCCATTGTGGGAATTTTTATTTTACAAATGAAGATTTTTCAAAAATCGATTTCTACGGATTTTTGTGAAAAATTCGATAACCCGACTCAGTCGGCAGAATTCCGATGAGGTCAATCTGACAATCATCTGCATCAATATCAGAAATATATTCAAAAAAATGTCCGCATAAATGGCTTTTGCTTTTGCGAAAAATCGAAAAAGTTCAAGCGGATGAGAAAAACTGAATTTTTTCCGAAATTTTTACTCCACAAAAATATTTTTTCCTCTTTTTGTGAGATGAGGTCAATTTCTCAGCTCGCACGCGAAAAATTTTTTTCTCCAAAAATTTCGTATCATTTGATTCAAGAAACCCTCGCAGCGATATCCTCGCCCGCATCGCCGATGTTTTTGGAAATGTTTGCCATTTGATAATGAGAAAAATCCTCGTGTGAGGATTTTTATTTTTGAAAACTTTCTTTGAGAAATTGCGCGAATTCTTCGCCCAAATCGTCGCGATCCAGCGCATAGTCCACCGTTGCTTTGAGAAAGCCGAGTTTGTCGCCCGTGTCGTATCGAACGCCATCCATCTCGATTCCGTGAAGTTTTTCCCGTCGACAACCATCTTAGCAAAACGCGTCCGCCAAGCGGATTTCGCCATCTTTGTTCGCACTTTCGCCATCCTTTTCGAGATATTCAAAAACTTCTGGCGTGATGATATATTTTCCGATGACACTAAGACGAGAGTCAGTTTCGCTTGATTTTGGTTTTTCCAAAAATCGTGAAACTTCGTGTGTTTTTCCATTGCTATTTTTTGCTTCAACGATGCCGTGATGATGAAACTTTTTCATCACTCACTTTTTCAAGAGCAATCATTGGCGTTTGGCTTTTTCAAAAGCAGCCACGAGTTGCTCAGCGCCAGATTTTTCACCTTTGATCAAATCATCACCAAAAAGCACGATACAAGGTTCGTTGCCGATGAGATTTTGGCCTGCAAAAATCGCATCCCCATCGCCACGAGGGAGACCCTCTGACGCACAAAATAAAAATTCGCCATTTCTGTAATTTTTGAATCCAATTCTTTGGTTTTGCCTTTTGTTTCGAGCAAATATTCAAGTTCAAAAGATGTGTCAAAATGATCCTCGAGTGTTTTTTGGTATGACTCGTAACAAAAATAATATCCGTTGCGCCCGCTGCCACCGCCTCTTCTACGAGCATTTTGAATCACAGGTGTGTCCACGATGGTGAGCATTTCCTTTGGTTGAGCCTTAGTTGCAGGGAGAAAACGTGTTCCAAATCCCGCTGCTGGGATGATACATTTTGTAATTTTTCATAGTGCAAAATGAGAGAATAATGCGCTGATTATATGATTTTTGAGTTTTTTTCCAAATTATTTTTCAAATACATTCCATCGCCAAAACTGAAAAACGATACTTTTCGCGAATGGCGTGACCATAGATTTTGAGCAAAATTTTTCTTGCTCAATCATCGCAGAAACGAGCACGAGAAGTGAAGATTCTGGCAAATGAAAAATTAGTAATAAGCTCATCAATAACAGTAAAATCGTACTCTGGTGTGATATAGGCGCGTGTCGAAAATTCTATAAAATCCTCACTAAAAATATATTCTTAATCCAATTTTTCTGCTTTTTCCGAAATTTTTCCCCAAAAATTTCGCACATTTTCGTCAAAAATATCTTCATCCGTGAGATTTTTCCACAAACTTGGCAGACTTTCGAGTGTTCGGCATGCAGTCGTCCCAACGGCAACGATTTTTGATGATTTTTTTGTATTCAAAATTTTTCCAAAAATTTCGTGATGAATTTCGCCGTTTCAGAATGAATTTCGTACGCGCGAATATCGTCCGTGTCGATCGTTTTGAAGGTTCCCAGTCCAATGTGCAGCGTGACGAATTCTCGCGGATTTTTGAGTTTGTAGAGCAGTGCTTCGCTAAAATGCAAACCCGCTGTGGGTGCTGCGACCGAACCATTTTTTGGCGAAAATATTTTGATAATCGGTCTCTTTTTCGCTGCTGTACTCGATATACGGCGGCAACGGCAACTCTCCAAATTGATCTAAAAGTGCAAAAATTTCTCCGCCTGAGATATGCAAAATTCGCCCAGAATCCGTATTTTTCCGTGACGATTAATTCAAAAATTTCCTATTTTGGTCCCGATTCGGAATTTTTTCCAGGTCGAACGAGCGCTTCAAAAGTGATTTTTGTCACGATTTTTGAGGAAAAAATTTCTCCATCTTTGAGGATTTTTTTCTTCGCCATCACGAAAAATAATTTGGTCACGAAGCGGAATTCGTGCGCGCAATACTTTTGGAATTATTGAAAAAGGACAGAATTTTCATCCAAAAATTGATCCACTCCCAAAAAGTCGCCTCACTCAAAAATTTGAGAATTTTTGTGAAACAACAAGTAATTTTGGCGGCGTGTGCGGGATGTGCGGCGGTCTCGGCGATGAGTTCGGCCGGCAAGTCAAAGCGATAATCAGAAAGTGAAAACATAGCGCAATTATACGAAAAACCGAGAAATTCAAACGAAAAATTGAGTTTTTTGTGAACTGATTTGCAAAATCTTGCGATTTGATTATTATCAGAAATATGATTTTTGAAAAATTTGGTATTTTTTCGGTATTTTTTTATTTTGGCTTCATGCTCGCAAAATAGCGAAAAATCCCACCACAATGCCAGAAATGTCCGAATTGCTCGAAACATACAACGCGACGCTTGACGATGAGACGCGTCTCAAGCTCACGATTGAGCGACGAAAAGAACAGACGCAGATTCGTAAAGGTGATTATATGATGAGCAAAAATAATCCCAAAGCGGCGCTCGAATTTTATCTGCCGCTCGTTGCAAAACTTCCTGATGATGTGGTTTTGTATCGCAAAATTGCGACGGCATATTTTCAGCTCAAGGATTGGAAAAAATTCGTATGCATATTTTGTCAGAGTTCCGCCTCGGAGTTGACTACTGAAGAACAATCAAATATGATTTTGGCGTTATTTTATCTCGATAATCGAATATGACCGCGCCAAAGAATTACAAAAATTTCGCGTTTACAGATTTGGTAAAAAGAATATTATTCGACGCTGAATGCGTTACGCGGGCATCGATGTGCGGATATTTTTGTGGAATTATGCTGGCATGGAATCTCGAATTTTGGCTTTTACAAACGATTACAAAAGATTCTCACAAAAATTTCTCCCGAGTACGAATATCGCAATTTGCTCCTGGCAAAAATTTTTATGAACAAAAATGTATCGCTTTGGCAGGAATGTTCGCGGCTCGAGATTTTGATCGAATAATCCCAATTATCAGGAAGCCAAAAAATGCGTGCCTTCGCATTGTATGAGCTTTGAAAATATCAGGAATCTCGCGATTTGATGCTAGATTATTTTTGCACACAATCCTGATGACATGGAAATAATTATTCGTCTCGGTGAAGTGTATACTTTTTGGAAGATTATGCGACGGCAAATTTGTATTTTAATAATGCTATTGTTGCTGGTTACAAGCTCAAAAATAATTCTTGAGCGCCGTCTCGCGTACAATTATGCCAAGTTAAGGATACGGCGGGCATGACGAAAGTGTTGTCATATCTTTTGCAGGAAGATGATGCGGCGGAAGATGATTTTGCGGTTGCAATTTCGCTCGCAATTGAGAAAAATGATATTGCTCGCGCGTATTCATGGGCTAATACTGGGATTCGAAAAATATCGCCAGTCAAAAATTCTTGCGCCACTCTATATTCAGGCACTACGCCTAGCTCGCAAAGCATACTGAGGCAAGTATTTATCTAAGTGGGATTGTCTGATGAAATGCGAAATTTGCCAGTGGTTCAGCTCGAAAAATGAATTTTGCTTTTTGAACAAAAAACTTTGACGCCGCCAAAAATTTTTCAAGAACTCATCCAAATTGATGAAGATGCGGATTTTGCGATTGAAGCGCGTGAATATTTAGAAAAAAATCAAAAACGAAGAGAAAAATGCAAGATGAAACAAATGGCTCTGGTTCGACAATAACCGGTACCACCACAATTCTTCGACTACATCAAAAATAATAATTTCTGGGACTTTTAATTTTTTATTTCAAAAATGTATGTTTTAAAAAGATTTTCCAATTTTTGCAACGCATCCAGATTTGGTATTTTTGGATTCCGCTTCTTCAACACAAAAGCCCGCGATGGTGATTGAAGGAATGAAGCAATATTTTGAAACAAATTATTCTAATATTCATCGTGGCGCATATGATTTGTCGATGAATTCTTCCGAGCTGTACACGACCAGTCTAAGCGAAAAATTCGCCGAATTTATCGGCGCTGATTCGCACAATGAAATTGTCTACATACAACGCGACATATGCGCTCAACCTCATTGCTGCTCGGACTCGCCAAAACCGGGATTTTTGAAAAAGGGTAACAAAATTTTGCTTTCAGAAGTGGATCACCACGCCAATATTGTGCCGTGGCAGATTATTGCTGAGGAATATGGAATTGAAATTTTGTGGACGCGTGCTAAGGCGGATGGAACGATTGATTATGTTGATATTGAAAACAAAATTCACGATGTAAAAACTTATTTCGATTACGGGCGCGAGTAATGTTTCTGGTGAAATTTTTGGATTTAGAAAAATGTCAGAAATTTTGTCAAAATGTGAAAAAGCCACTTTTTGTTTTGATGCTTCGCAAAGATTTTCCGCATTTAGCGACGGATGTCAAAAATATGGTATTGATATTTTTGTAATCACGGCGCATAAGGTTTTTCTGATACGGGTTTTTGGAGCTTTCTATGCACGAAAAAGATTTGCTCAAAGAAATCAATCCAGCATTCTGTGGTGGTGGTGCGATCAATGGCGTGACAACGGAAGGCTACGATCCGGCGGGTTTGCCATTCCGTCACGAACCAGGAACGCCACATATTGCGGGTGCGGTGTCATTTTTGCGGGCGATGGAATATATTGAGTCGATTGGTGGCCACGATGCAATCGAAAAATATGAGCAAGATTTGACAGAATACGCTCTTGAAAAATTAAAAATTTGCCAAAAATATTCACCTCATTGGTTCCAAAACTACCAAGAATCGTCTTGGTGTGTTCGCATTTTATTTTGATAATGCTCATCCCACACGATGTTGCGGAGGAACTCGCGGATCGCGGATTTTGCGTTCGATCTGGACATCATTGTGCCGAGCCATTGCATCAAGCACTCAATATTGGTGCTTCGTTGCGCGCGAGCTTATATATTTACAATACGCGAGAGGATATTGATCGATTTTTTGAAACATTGCAAAATTTGAAATTCTCAAATAAAAATCGCCACAAGGCGGTTTTTGTAAAAACTTGAATTTTCCGAAAAATTTTTCATAATAAAGCGAATTTAAAAATTTTTTTATGCACTCAGCAGAACTGATTATGGCATATTCTCGTGATGTGCCGAACAAATATATTATGGAAAATCCGACACTTCGATATCGTGAAGTGAATCGCGTTTGTAGCGATGTGGTGGAGGTTTTGCGAATTGAAAATGATATTTTGACTGAATTTTCGTTTGACGGATATATGTCGATTACCGCAACGGCGTGCGTGGCGATCACGGGAGAATTGCTTTTTGGAACATAATATTGATGAAACTCCTTACACTCAACGAGAAATTTGTTCATGAAAATATTGGAAATGATATTTCTCCGCGACGGCACCTCCGCTTCGCTTATTGGGCTTCTTGCTATCAAAAATGCCATTCATATCTATAAAAATGATGGTATTCGGGAGGATTTTAGTGATATCGAAATCTAGATAAAAATAAAAACACCACGAAGGTGTTTTTTGATTTTTTCTGGTGTCAATGGGCGGACTTGAACCGCCGACCTCAGGGTTATGAATCCTGTGCTCTAACCAGCTGAGCTACACTGACAGACGAGTACGCCTATTATATAGAATTCTCAAAATTGTCAATATATTTTTTGACTTCCTCGCAAAAATTTTTGTACTCACGATTTTGAGTAAAACTTGGCTCATTGTAAAGATTTTTCTACAATTTTTCAAATCGAAAATTTTTTTCCCTCGTCATTCCATAATGTAATTTTTGTGTTTCATCACCAAAAATCCATAAAAACGCAAATAATCCTCGCTTTGTTCCGTTGGAAACCCGCCAATTTCGTGATATATATCCCACAAAAATGGTTTTTCATTTGCAAAACTTGCGAAAAACTCTACTGCCGCGCGTGATGATTGCGTTAGAAAAATGAAAAATTCTACATTTCTTTGCACTAAAACAAAGGGAAGAAAAATGACGCCTTCTCCGAGGTGAGGATTTTTTCGCGAATCGTTTTTGTTGTCCAAAAATAATTTGCCAATTTTTCAGGAATATCCGTAAAATCAATTTTCGCCAAAGTGTCATCATATGCAAATATCGACATCCATGTTTCGACAAACGCCATTTTTCTCTATTTCATCACGTTTTTCAGTTATTGCAAATATTGGCAATAATCAAGATCCACGATTTTGAGGGGAAATTATCATTTCAAAAATTCGAAAATCTCGCTTGATAAAAAGTGCTCATCGCCATTGTGCGCGAGCCAAGATTCATCAAATGACAAATAATCCACGCGAAAAACCTTTTTATAAGCCTTTTTTGGGAAATCTGCATGCAAAAAGAAATCGCCAAAATCACTCATTTTTCGCCAATCTTTGACATTATAGATCGACACATTTTCGACACAATTATTTAATGCAAATATTTGCATTAGTGATTTTTGATCATTGGTAAAGATATAAAAATGATAATTTTTAGGATAATTTTTTTCTTATAATAAAGGCAAAAATTCTAGGATACATCCCATATCGCCAAAATTGTCAATAACATTCACGAAGCAGTCAATGTGTTTTTGTGTGTTGCATTTTGCTATTTTATCAAAAACCATATAATGTAAAAAATTTTTCTATGTTTGCATATATTTCTGAAAAGTCATTAATATCGATGGCATCAATATCACGATTTTGGTCGAGAATACAGGGTTGGGGCTCGAGATTTTTGCGTGTCGCTAAAATCTTGTAGCAGTCGCTCGTGAAAATGAGACGATTTCGCTTTGGATTCATCATCATATCACTGATGTGAGTCAGGTTTTGTTTGGTTTTGCGACGATTGACGAGAAAAATCTGTTTAAAAATCTGATTAAAGTTTCTGGAATTGGCGGAAAAACAGCACTGAATATGCTTGGATTGGGCGGTGAAGCCCCTTATGAATGCCATTCAGACCGAAGATGATAAATTGCTCGCCACCATTCCTGGAATTGGTAAAAACGGCGCAAAAATTATCGTGGATCTCAAAGGTTCGATTAATTTTGCTAAAAATCCATCAACATCAGAAAAAAACGCCAGCCGCGCCTGATACTCCACTTGTGAGCTCACTCGTGAGCATGGGATACAGAAAAATCTCGTGTAGAGGCGATTGTGATACACTCGATGACTCGCTTCCACTCGCAGAAAAAGTAAAATTAGCGATTAAAAATCTTTCATAATGCATAATCAAAAAAAGACCAATTTATCACATCAATGAATATCAAAAATATTCCAAATCTTCACGAGAAAGAGCTTTTTGCGTGCAGAAAAATATATTTCAACACTTCAGAATATTCGTGGTATTTCGATGATTGAATTTGTAACTTTTTGTCGATGTTCACCACTAATGAGTATTCTGATATCGATCTTTTTTATTATTACAAAAGCCAAAAATGCTTTGGTATGTCCGGTTTTTGTGACGCTCAAATTTTAGGGCGAAAAATGAGTTTAGCGAAAAATGAGACGATATTGCGGGAAAATTTTTTTGTTTGTCATTTTTGCAACAGAAAAATGCTTTAAATATGAGCAAAATCGCAATAAAAGACGATATTTATTTGTATTTTTGGGTATATTTTTGAAGCTCAATTTTTGAATTTTTGATGATTCGTACTGAACAATTTTTGCAGCAAAAATTCTTGGGTTCAAATCGACGAAAATCAAAAAGAAAAATTTTCAATTTGTGAAATTTTCGGAAAAATCGCGAAAAATATTTTTGGCATTATTGCTTTCAATGCGATTATTCGATTTTTGGTGAACGAAAAACGCGATGAAATTGGGAAAAATGGGGCGACTGAGTGGTGGTGATTATTTCGCAAGATATGCTCAAATTTCATGACAGAGATCAGCGGGAAAATGTTCGAGATGCGGTGACGTGCTAGGGAAAAATATTTTCAAAAAAATTTTTAAACTGAGAAAATCAAAAATTTTTGACAAATCCAAAATTTTTTTATATACTGCGTGCACTGTTTTTTCGACAACATCTTGAGAGAGATGGCAGAGTGGTCGAATGCACCGGTCTTGAAAACCGGCAGTCCGGCAAGGGCTCCAGGGTTCGAATCCCTGTCTCTCCGCCACCTGAAAAACAACAACTTCCCCAGAGGGAAGTTTTTTTATTTTTCGAGATTTTTGCAATTTTTGAGATTTTCATTAGTGCTGTGTAGACTCGTTGTAATTGACACAACGCCAATAATAAAAACCGAGTGCTAAAAAGATAAAAAATATCAGCATGTTCAAACAAAAACGACATTCCGTGAAAATTTTTCCATATTATAAAAATGATTTTGGATATGCTATCACAAAATTTTTATTTTTTGCAAAAACCTCTTTTTCATATAATTTTTCCGCATTACAAAAACCATATGTCCAACCAATCAAATTTTCACATTGAAGATAGAATTTTATTTGCGCTCGCTGATGATAAAAAAATTACCGAAAAAGAACAATTTTCATCGCCTGAAAATGAAATTCTTGCGTGAATACAAAAATTCCTACTTGACCAAGCCATATTTCATTGCTTTAATAGATTTTCCGAGCTTGTAAAATCGGGAAAAATTGAAGATGAGCTTCGTATTCGAAAAGTACTTCGTAAGCGCAGTGGTTCGCTCACTTTCGGGCGTTTCAGTCATTTCGCTTTTTGACGAAATTTTGGGGTTGCCCTGAAAGTGTATTTATTGTCCGACATACGATGGTTTGCCAAAAGTTATATTTCTGACGAGCCGGCTGTACAACGCGCTGAGATGAACGCGTTTGATCCATTTTTACAAGTACAAAATCGCCTGCGCTCATTGGAAATCACGGGAAATGCGATTTCTAAGTGCGATGTGCGCATTATTGGCGGAACTTGGAGCGTGTATCCGCAAAAAAATATCAGGAAGATTTTTGTAAAAATATTTATGATGCGCATACGCTTTTTCTGAAAAAGAGCATAATTTTTTTCAGAAAAGTGGGAAATATTCACCATTTGAAGAAAAAAACGACAAAAATGAAGATCTTCAGCTTTCACAAACGCTTGCAGAAGCCAAAAACGTAATGAAACAGCGAAAAAGTCGCGTGATTGGAATGGCGATTGAGACGCGCCCAGACTGGATCACAATTGAAGAGATCAAGCGTTTGCGTCGCTATGGAATCACACGTGTAGAAATTGGCTATCAGACGACGCATGATGATATCAATGAGAAAAATTTGCGCGGCCATGGGAATACTGAGTCAATTCTGCAAACCAAATTGCTCAAAGATGCGGGCTTTAAAGTGGTAGCACATATGATGCCTGGCTTGGTCGGTGCGACGCCTGAACTCGATAAATCTGCGATGAAGCGAATTTTTGAGGATCAGAATTTTTCGGCCTGATGAAATTAAAAATTTATCCAATCGGTCGTAACGCCCAATTCTGAGCTCACAAAACTTTGGGAAGATGGAAAATTTCAGCCGTATGAAGACAAGGAATTGATTCCATTGATGGCAGAATTACAGTCGTATTTGCCAGAATATGTGCGCCTCAATCGCATGTATCGTGATATTCCCTGCGCATGAGATTTTGGCAGGATCCAAAACGGCCAATTTGCGCCAAGTGACCGAAGTTGCCATGCGTGCGCGAGGATTGAAGCGCCATGATATTTCTGCGCGCGAGATTCGTGCAAAAAGGGAATTCTCCCTGACGACGCGATTTTTGGAAATTGATTTTTATGAAGCCTCTGATGGGCATGAATATTTTTGCAAAATGATTGACCCAAACGACTGAACAATTTTTTGGGCTTTTTGCGCTTGAGAGTGCCATCGCAGTATTTTTCTCGTGAAAAACATTTTTATTGCAGAACTCGAAAAATGCCGCGATTATTCGCGAAATCCATGTTTTTGGAGATCAGATTCCAGTGGGCTTTTACGGGTGATCATTCTGGTCAGCATCAGGGTTTTGGAAAAATGATTGCCGAGGCTGAAAAAAATTATTCGAGAAAAATATCCAACTATCGAAAAATGGCCGTAATTTCTGGTGTTGGTGTGCGCGGGTATTATGAAAAACGCGGATATGTGCTGGATGGCGAGTATATGGTGAAACACTTTGCTCATGAATAATGAAAAAGAGAATTTTGAAAAAATTTTATAAAAATTTGATAAATAAGTGATCATAATTACAAGTGTACCCGTGGTAAAAACATCTCTTTTTCAACAACCTCTTTATAAGGAGTTTTTAAAATAGGCTGATCAAAACCCAAACCCTAATGAGCTTTGGTGGTTATTGTTCTGAACGTAATGATCGTGGATAGCATGCGTCACTTCATGGTCCCACTCGTGAAAGGTGGTCGTATTCACTGGTAATCATGTCCACTTTTATAAAGATGGTATTATGATTACAAAAAAATGGTCGTAAGCGTACTGTTTTTAAAAACCTTAACGATAATCTTTTGATTACCTACAATCAGGGTAGCCTGTTATCAGATTAACAGACTGCTTTTTATTTTTCAAGATATTTATATGATTATATCATTTTTAAAAGCATTTGGACTTCAGGAAAAATTCTCTGATTTTTTCATTATATTTCGCTAATTCTTCATGAACATGAAAAATTTTTGCAAAAAAATCTTAGAAACCAATTATGTGCTTTTTGATGCAAAACTTCGTGAAAAATTTGCGAGATGGAACTATTTTTGCCTCGCTTGCCGAAAATGAAAAATTTGAAAAATATTTTTAGAGAGCCTTTGGTGGTTCAGAATTTATTTTGCAACTCTATTTTTGACCATCCGGATTCTAAAATATTTGATTGACCGTGAAGCGTGATAAAACTTGAATTATCGCATCATTCTTTTTCTGGAAGTTTCTAAAAATATTTTTGTTAAATTTTTGAGAAAAATCTCGAAGTAGGGGATTTTTATTTTTGTAATTTTAGCGAAAAACTTGTGTTCTGAGAAAATCTTTTTTCCCAATTTGAAAGCCAAAATGTCGCAAAATATCGTACGCCGTAGTGGTGTGAAAATACATATTGGCTAAGAAAAAGGAATAATGTCCGACCCAATCAATTTTTCTTCTGAAAGAAAAATCGGATGAGAAAAGTTTTTCTTCAGGATTTGTGAAATCAGTTTCAGAAAGATTTTTAAAAAGTGAGATTTTTCTGAAATTTCTTTTTGTAAGCATCAAGCGTGGCGTGTTCAGCGCTTGTTTTTTTGGCGCATTTTTTTCCTGTGAAAATTTCCAGCGAGTGCAAACGCTTTTGTCAATAGAAAAACGAAGTTGTTTCCCAAAAAGTAAACATATCATCAATCAGGCGAAGCCCCAAAAGTTCATCATCAGAAATATTTTTGTTTTTATGTTCCGCATCAATTTTTCAAGAATTTCTGCGAGTGCGCTGAGTTGCAAAAATGGAAGTGTTACAGAATTATAATAATACATATTTTAATTTAAAAATAAAGCAAATAGATTATATTTCAAATGTATTTTTTGTCAAATTTTTCTCTAAAAATAAAATCCCAGAAGGATTATTATTGATTCAAAAGCATTTCTTCCTTGCAGGCAAGATACGCTTCGTACCAAACTGCCAAAAATAAAAATTTTCGAGAACAGAGTTGAGATAGACAATAAACACAAAACAAAATAATGGAAAATGAGTGAAAAATCACAAGAAAAATAATTTTGACACTGATAATCGTAAAAATATGCGAGCGCACTTGAAATAATGAAAGGCATCAGTAGGAATAGCGCTCCAATGAACAAAACTCGCAAATAGAGTGAGAAGATTTGTGAAATAAAGTCGAGCCGTGATATTAATATTTCGACTGCCATTGCTGTTGAGTTTACGAGCGCTTCGTGCTTTTTCCTTCAAAAATAATGAAGAATGGCGCATATGCGAAAACACATATTGAGTAAAAACGCGAGCAAAAAAATACACGCCTCATCGCAATTCCTATCATTGCATGAAGCCCAGAATCCGTGATTCGAAACATCGTAAAAAGTGATGATGGTGAGCGGTGCAAAAATGGCTGTGATATTTTTGTACTTCAAAAATTGGTAAAAATGCGAAAGTCCGTCAAAAACCTTGCCACGAGCGATGAAATTTTTCACCATCATTCTAAGCGATATGTGCATCATGTGAATCATTCCTCCTTTTGCTATTGGATTGAGGAGGCTATAAAACACAAAAATCAGCACCACCCTGATAACAAGCGAAACAAAATATGATTCGTTCGGCAAATGTTTGAGAAAATTCCAGACATCATCAGTCTTATTGAACGATGTTGTGAGCGCAAATGTCACCTGATATACTAAAATCATTAAAAGCCAAATCATCCCAAAAGCTGATGGCAAAAGTTGAGCTTTTTAAGGAATGAAATTGGCTTACAAGTCCCCAGGCATTTTGAACAATTTTTTCTGTCATTAGTTTTTGAGAAGAAAGAGTTTCCCGAACCAAGAGAAAAATCCTGAAATATTTTTCCTTCGGTATTTTTCTGATATTCTTCGCGTTTACTGAGTGTGTCAAAAACATATGCGAGCGCCCCTGTATTCTGGATAATATCAGGTATATGCATTCATTTGACATCCATATGCATATAAATTTTATGAACTGGCTGCGAAATTGGCAAATAAAAATTATGCTCATTCATAAAATCAATAATTTTTGCTTGAGCTCATCAGCTGCGCCTTTGTCAGCGGTATTTTTTTGAGTTCTTTTGAAATTATCTACAAAAATTTTTACTTGTAATATTTTGAAAAATTTGGATTTCGTTTTCTGATGAGAAAAAAATGCCGTTCCTAGATCGGCAATCGTATTCGGTGAACGAACGCCAACAATAATCATATCATATCACCTGATTTAATCATGGCGTCAAGGCCTTTGGTATCGGCGGGATCAGATTCTACCACGATGCCAAGCTGGCGAATTGCTGAAATCGTAAAATCTGCATAAGTAAGCGATGCTTCACTGATCCGACACAAAGGTGAATTTTAATGAAAAAGGCTCATAATCCGCATTGTAATACAGATTGTCTTCGAGTGCTTGGATTTTTGCGATTTTTTCTTGTTTGGCAGCTTCTCGCTCAGCAATTTTTTCGGCGCTATTGAGTTCAGCAAGGAGTTTCCTCATCAACGGATTTTTATATTCTTCCATTTTTCTTTGTCCGTTGTGTGATAGATGGTGAGCGTTTCTTTGCGTACTGAACCATCTTTTTGTGTTAATTCGAGATTGTAGGTATTTTCCCGTCCTTGATAGTTCCAAGTGCCGTAGAAATTTTGTAGACAAAAGTTGTACTTCCGGCAGAATATTCTTGCAAAGTATAGCCATTGATAGTCACAGAAGTTGTGGTATTTGGTACCACACCGTTGAGGCTGATTTCGCCCGCCGGATCATCACTATACAAAATCGCATAAGCATTTCCATTTCGGAAATATTGCATTTTTGGGATTTTTTGCACCACTTGTAAGTGTCGTCTCAATAGCGTACGCATCGTTGAGAAGCGATCATTTTTTCTTGTAGCCCTTGTCATTCATGAAATCCTGAAGGCTCATTGGAAGCTCCGTTTTTCCTGTTACGCTCGCGCCACTCAAAAAAATATTGATTGTGTAGCGATTTGATTGGCTACTTCGGGTCCATTTTCTTTGAATCTTGCTGATAAATAATTTACCAAAATCGCTCGCAAATTTGGATCCATTCGGTCAGTATTCAAGAAATTTCCATAAAATTCATAATTTCTCACATCAATTTTTGAAACTCGATGAGAGATTGAGATTTTCTTGAGAAAGTGGCGGAATCACGATTTCTACGACAGAAATTCCGCGTTGAAGCGTCGCCAAATCTGGAAAAATTTTTGAGACGAATATTGTTGAGCCAAACCGTTTTTGGTAATTTGGATTTTTGGCAAGCACAATATTGTGATAATTATATTCACTATCGTCCGTTTCATCCTCGAAAAATAAATGGCCCAGAAGTGATGTAGCTTTTCTTTTTGAGGCGATTATTTTTGATTTGATCAATTACATCACTTCGAACAATTGGATACGAAAGTGCCTCGATAATATTATAGTTTTTTTGCTGGCAGAAGTGATGACGATGGTGTTATCATCGCCAGATTTTTACTTTGCATTCTGAAAAAACTGTTCGCATCGCACTTGTGGTCGCATGCTCTTTGAAGGCTTCAAAAGTCGCTACAACATCCTCAGTCGTCACTTTTTGTTCCGTCTGACCAAATCGCGTCATTAGTGAGTTTGCAAGTGCGATTTCTGAAATATTTTTAATATCACAATACGCTAAATCTCATTCATAAATTTCTGTCGCAGGATTGTAGCGAATGAGGCTTCGAAAAAGAAGATTGTAGAGTGTATCGTCAATTTTTCCCACTTCCGTACAAAAGTGGATTCAGTGGATTGGGGTTGGAATCAGAAACGACACCCACGGAAACACCCCCACCAGGAAGCCCGACATATTTTCCACCACTATAAATATACGCGCCCACCAAGTGCACGACAAAAACTACATAAAACCGCACACACGAGAAGTGCTGTTTTTCGGTATTGTAGGAAGGATTTCATGGTTTAATTTTTTAGAAAATAATTTCTGCAAAAATTATGCGAAAAAGTAGTATCCGATGCACAATGCAAAAAAAATTACAACAAGAGAAATTGTAATGATGTGAAGTGTTTTTTTCTGGTCCGCGTCGTTCAAATTTTTCCAAAAGTCATTTGATCCAGGAACGATAGAAAGTCCTGTTCCTTTTGACTGAAGCATAATAAGAGTAATGAGGATAAGTCCTACAGCAATAATAGCGATAAGTAGTGGATTCATAATTCAAAAATAAAATTGGCCTTCATTGTAACGGAAAAATTGATTTTTGCAATTCTAATGTTTGCTTTTTCAAAAATTGTGATAGCATAAAAAGAAATATAAATTTTTCTTTATGAAATCACGATTTTTTTCCGGACATATGTGACATCAAATTTTTGCTCGTGTTTTTTTGGCATTTGTGGCGATTTTTCGTTTTCAAATTCTGCAATTTTTGCTCAACAATCAATGGATTTTTGGAAGTGGTAGTTTTTCGGATTGATCTTTCGCAACTAGATCCGATTGATCACGGCGTGAAAACTTCAGATTCTGCGAATAATCGTCCAGCACAAACAGGCTGGAAAGGGCTTTTTAGGAATTATGAATTCAATTTCCAATCTGCTCCTTACGATTATTCCGTTGCTTGCTGGTGTGGCGCTCATCATTGCTGGATATTTTTATATTTTTCGTTTTTCGGATGGGGATTTTTGCTGGCCGCGCGAAAAATATTATCAAATATAATCTTATTGCGATTCTTGTCGCGTTTCTTTTCATGGGTGATTATCTCGGTGATTGCGAGTTTTTTTCTCATAATTTCAAAATTTTCAAAAACTAGTATGAAAAATTTTCCAAAAATTCATTTTTTTCGCTTTGTTCGCAGCTTTTGTGCCGATGATGGCATTTGCGGCTCCACAAGTGATTTCTCCAACAGGACAACTTCCTGGTGCTCCGAGTGGTACTTGGCAGGCAACTGAGGCGAGTGATGCGCTCGGTGTTTTGCCAAATATTATCGCTTATGTGATTGGAATTACGGCTGTTTTGGCAATTATTGCGGCGACTTGGGCCGGAATTCAAATGTTTCTTTCTGTCGGAAACGAACAAAATTCGACGAAGCGCGAAATATTTTGATCTATGCGCTTGTTGGTATAGGTCTCGCTGGTGGTGCGTTTCTCATCGTTCAAATTGTTTCCAATCTTTCCTTCAAATAATTTATGAAAATATTTTTCCTCAAAATCTCGTGTAAGCGATTTTGGCTTTGGTGTCAGTTTTTGGCAACAACCAATTTGGCTAATGCGCAATCTGATAATTCTTCCAAAGAGCGCTCAACGCTTGAAAAATTTCTAGCGCTGAAAAAAAGTAAACTTCAACGATTTTCAGGTGGATCCACCGAAAGAATCCATTGATATTCCGGTTGATGGGAAAAATGCGGTGATTCATTTTTGGCGTTTATTCAGAAAAATTTTTGTTGCAGTGATTTTGCCGCTTGTAGCGGTTGGTTGTGGGCTGTACATTGCGTACGATTTGTTCACGGCTGATGGTGACGAAGCCAAGATGAAACAGGCCTGGACGGCAGTTTTGTACTCGATTATTGCGATTATAACGATTATGCTCTCGGCTTTCGTGATTTCTCTTATTTCTCGGCTTAATATTGGTTAATATGAAAATTTTTTAAAAATATTGATTCTTGTGATGATATTGCTCTTTCCCATGGGCCACTTTGGCAGCGCAGACAAATTGTCGTGTGACAACGGAGGCTGGTTCTCAGCGGATTGATACGATTGTGGGAAATTTGCGTGATTGTGCGAGTGGAACAAGCGGAATTTCGATTGAAAATAATTCCATCAATTCAGCAGATGGAAAAGATACTTTTCGTGAACGTGTTCTGGAGCTTGCGTCTGATTTATGCGATATGGAGCGCTTTTGCGGTGATGGCGCTCGTAGTTTCTGGCGTGATGTATACGATCTGCTTATGGCGACGGCGAACGCCTCAAAACTGCGAAAGATACGGCGATTTTTGCGCTCATCGGGCTGATTGTGGCACTTTGTTTCATTTCCGCTTGTCAATGCGGTTTTGGCGATTATTTATGGAGCTGTTGGATAGAATATGTGAACAAAAACTTTTGAAAAATTTACTACATTTTTTGCTTATTTTTCTGTTGTTTTTGCGAATTTTTCTCAAATTTTTGCACAGACGACAGAATTTTCTGGTGCCAAAAATTGTGGCCAATGGCGAGCCAATCATCGTGAATCGTCAGATTGGCCTGATGAAGCGCACTATGGGATCGAAAATTTTTTCCCGTTTCTGTATACGGGATTGTCGATTTTTCTTGATGCCAATCAAAAAGAACCGCGCGGACAACTTCGTGGAAAAAGAGATGAAAGATTTCTGCGCAAGTCACCAATGATACAGAATTTATCAAGCTTTTTTACGCATGAACTTGCTCATGTAGTAGATATTTATTTTTTTGCGTGCGACTGAGAATTTTCCGGATCCGTCCAAAGATTTTTATAAAATTTCTTGGCAATCCATGAAAACAAAAACACGCCTGAGCTTCGCTTTCGGATTTTATTTCGGATATGCGGCAACCAATCAGTATGAAGATTTTTGCGGAAAGTTTTGTGTGGTATGTGTTTCATAACAATAATTTTTGGATCGTGCAATGAAAAATGAAGCACTTCTGTCAAAAATATTTATTTTTGCGGATTATGTTTTTGCACGAGGAGAATTTCAATGAACGGATTTTTTCGCTTACGCAAGCGCCAGACTATCTCTGGGATACCACCAAAATTCCGATTCTTTTTTCAAAATTACTTGAATTTTTCTTGGATATGTGTATACTCTTTCTACTTTTCGGGGCTTGACCTCACTCGTAGAAAGAGTTTTTATATACTACATTTCTCGTTTTTCACCCAATTTTTATTTTTGATTGTATGGGTTCAATATTTCAAGAAAGCGAAAATCTTTGGCTTTGAAATAATTCTTTTACTGAAAATTCTCGTGAGAAAAATTCAGAAAATATTGATATTTCCGCCAAAAAATTCGTGAGAGAAAAATAAAAATCCTATTCAGAAAAATTCTTTCTGAAGAGATTTCGTCGAAAATTCTCTCAAAAATTTGCTCGGCTCGATGAAGCCGTCATTCTTGGTGAATGAAGATCATCAATTCGTCAGGTAGTTCTCGATAATCGTTCCGACGATCCGATGATTTTTCTCAAAAAGATGAGACTTCCGTGCTTATTGGAACGGGATTTGGCGAATATTCTGAATCTGGGAAAAATATCCAACTTTTCCAGATATTCGCTACATCATTTTCTGAAAAATCTCGGCTTCACGCATGGATTTTTTCTTGACGAAAAATATTGACATTGCTCGCGTGCTTCTCATTCTTGAAAAATCTCGACTTTTTCCGCCAATTTTTGCAACAAAAACCTTATTGCAAAATTCGTACTAATATTTCTGGTGCTCAAAAATACGATAAAAATACGATTTTTGAGATCTTTCTGAGGAATTTTCAGAGAGAAAATTGGATCACTGAATTCGTTATTGCAAAAAATGGCAATAAAAATGCTTGGTTTTCGTTCGGAAATGCTATTTTTGGTTATGAAAAAAATTGCAATTGTAGAAAATTTTGCATCCATCGCCAATGGATTTTGTAGATTTCAGAAAAACCTTGAAATCGGGCAAAGAAAAATTTGCTGTCGGTGAGATTCTTGCTTTTTCGAATGAAAATTTTGAAAAACGCACGATGAAATTTAGTTTTGACACATTTTATATTGATGAAAAATCGGTTGGAACGATAGCTTGATACGTGCTTTCTGATCGAAAAATCTCGCTGAGTCGGGCGTTGTGACTTTTACGATTGAGGAAGATGTGCGGATGAGGGCGATTTCTGGGCATATTTTCATTGATTCTCGCGGCTTTTGTACATGCGCATGAAGTGATGAAAATTCATAAAGAAATTATCAAGTTCAGTGAGATGTTGTATGAGCAGACAATTGCAGGAAAATCCAGTGATTGATCGTGGAAGCCTTGTACAGATTCTCAGGCGAGAAATCGGAAAAATTGTGCTTTGTGCTCACGGGTAGAACGCCCATTATCATGCCAATAATTATCGAAAAATATTTCTAATTTTTTAATATATGCAAGAAAAATACAAAACATCAGGAAAAACGGCCGAATAATTCGCGCAATCCCGATAAAAATTTTCAAAAAATGGCGAAAAAGAAAAATTTCAGAAATTTTTCAATTCTGGAAAAACTTTCACACCAATTCTCATCTCAAACCAGGGGATTCTTTCGTTTTTGAGGATAGTTTCGTCCGCGAAAAATCATTCCCATTTTTGACGCCAACACAGGCTCTCAAAAATTTCTTCATCCAGTAGAAGAACGCGCAAAACCGCTTGAAAAAGAGACTTTGCGAGTAATTCCGTTCGGTGGAGTGGAACAGGTAGGGCTCAATTGTATGGGATTTGAATACGAAAGATGAGCTTCTCATTGTAGATATGGGGCTTCAATCTGCCGACCAGTATCAGCTCGGTATCAATAACACCATTCCCGATTTGTCTTATTGTAAAGGGAAAAAGTAGTGGGAGTATGTATTACTCATGGGCATATTGATCACATCGGTGGCGTGTTTCATCTAATGGAATAACTGGGGCGCGATACGCCGATTTATTCTCCAGCGATGGCGTACGAGCTTATTAAATTGAAACAAAACCGATATGAAGGCGCCACTTTCAAAATGATTGAATGCTGCGCCATCGACCAGTGCAGATTGGAAAACATTTTCAGGTAACGCCGTTTGTGGTAGACCATTCAATTCCTGATTCTCTTGGGCTTTTGATTGAAACACCAGTGGGACGATTTGTTCATACGGGTGACTGGAAATTTGATCAGAATCCGCTTCCACATCGCCCTTCTACCAATTATGATTGGCTTGAGGCGCTCGGAAAGCGCGGTGTTCTGCGGCCTTTTCTCAGACTCAACGAATGCGCATTTGATTGGGTCCCTCACCTCAGAATCGGAGTTATCTCATTCGATGGAAGAAATTTTTCAAAAAGCGCCTGCCTCGTGTGATTACAGCAACATTTTCGTCGATTATTGACCGTGGATGCTTATTATTGCTACTTCTGATTTGGCCGAAAAGTGGTTTTGATGGGGCGCTCGATGAATACATTATATTGATATTGCGATTAAACTCGGATATGTACGACCAAAGCCAGGAACGATTATTTCTATGGCGGATGCGAATAAATTAGCCAGATAATCAGGTGACAATTTGTTGTACTGGTGCGCAGGGTGAGCGCTATGCGGCGCTTATGCGTATTGTACACGGAGAGTCTCGTGATACATATCTCTAAGCCTGATGATATGATTATTTTTCATCATCGGTGATTCCAGGAAATGAGCGTGCAGTGCAGGGGCTTTTTGATCTAATTACCCAGCAAGGTCCACGCGTGCATCACTATAAAGAATCAGAAATTCATGCTGGTGGACATGCTCGTGAAGAAGATACCATGATTCGCCTCTCAATCCAGAATTTTATATTCCGATCTATGGATATCCGCACATGCTTCGTGGAAACGCGCGAAATGCTTACGAATTGGGATACAAAAATCTCATGTTCCTATTTTGAAAAACGGAAAATTGCTTTGAATTCACAAAAGATGGAATGCGAGAAACGGATCAATATGTTTCCAAAAACTCATCACTGTGGATGGGCGAATGGTAGGTATACTGGTGAAAAAGAATTGCACGATCGATTCCAGATTTCTACACAGGGAGTTATTGTAGTCGCAATCTCAAAAATCTGGTGGATATCATATCAAGTATGATAGTGTTGGTTTGCCGGCTGTTTCACAGGTTCCCGGCCTTGAAAAATCTTGATGAAGCGATTCGTCAGTGTTTTGCAGGGATCTTTCTCGTTTCAAGGATGCTGATGCGTTCGCACGATTTGCATTGAACGAAAAGTGGGTGATGTGATTCTTCGAGAAATCGGAAAAGAACCAAAGGTCGTTGTCGTGGTTCAATAAAATTGAACATAATAAAGATTTTTTGTCAAGCGAAATTTTTCATAAAATATCATATTGTTGAGAAAAATTCAATTTTGCTACCATAGAAGAAATAACTTCCTTCTATGGTCTTTGTCATCTCTTCGGAAGAAGATTTCTGCACTTCCTGAGGCTTCACACTCGTAGAAATTATGATTGTCATTGCAGTATTGGGACTTTTGTTCTTGGCAATGAGTCATTTTAATGTGAGTGCTCTGTCAATCAACAACGAGCAGAATATATGATCAGAATGTTATTCATGACATGATTCGTGATGCTCTGTCAGACCATTTCTTTGGAAAAATGCCGTCTGCTGGAACTATTGCCACAGAACGAACTGTATATATTGAAAAAGGCTCCTTCAAAAGAACCATCAAAACAGCTGATGGAACTATTACAACAGAAGGACAATCTTTGAACCACCATTTTTGATGGAGACAATAATTACAAAAATTGATACCATTCGTGTGTCTCACCGGTGTATTGTCTCACAACTATGAAGCTCTCTCTATGAAGGAGATGTTTGGCTTGATGCTGATGAACTCAGCCTCATCTTCAAACCAGGAAGCACGCTTTCTTCTGGTCTGCCAAGAAAAATGGAAATAGTGTCGTAGGAAATAATGAAGTCCCTCAGGTCCCTATGTCATTACCGTAGACTACAAAGGATTTAAAACGATACATCTATGGAGATATGCTCAGTGGGGATATTTCCATGAAGAATCAAGACAGCAACAAAAATGCTGACAAATTAGCAAGTGTTGGAACGGTCGTGACTCCACCTCCTACTTCCAGTCCAGCGATTCCTCCAACGCCTCCTACACCTCCAATTCCACCAACACTCCACTCCACCACCATCATGCCCACTTCCAAATCAGGTGCGCGACAATGCTGAGTATGTGTGAACACAACACAAGTTTGTAGTTCTACTGATGCTGGATATATTGCCAATGGAAATAGCGAAAAACTTGGAATGCAGCCACGAATGCATACGGACCATGTACTCAAGAATTGTAATCCTGGATTTCACAAAGAAGGAAATTCTTGTGTTCCCAACAAAAACCTTGTACTATTGCTAATGGGAGTGGAGAACAAACATGGAACACCACAACGAATACTTGGTGAGCTTGTGAAGTAAAAACATGTAATACTGGTTGCAAGAAAGTATGAAATGGTGTAAACCAGATACCCCCTGTAACACCAACTCCAACTCCAACTCCAACTCCAACTCCAACTCCAACCCAACTCCAACTCCACCAGTTACCCCTCCAATGCCTCCAACGCCTCCTACACCTCCAACCTGAGATGTCAGGCTCATGAGGTATTGCATAACGGAGTGTGTAAAAAGAAAAACAGAAACCTGTACTCTTGCCAATGGGAGTGGAGAGAAAAACATTTAATACTGCCACTGGAACCTATGGTGCTTGTACCTCAAGAATTGTAATCCTGGATTCCATAAAAATGGAAATTCTTGTGAATCTAATACACGAGCCTGTATTCCAGCAATCCCAAATTCCAAGAACGCTACTCAGACTTGGAATGCTGCTACGAATACTTGGAATACTTGTCAGTTTGAATGTAATACTGGGTATACAAAGTTGGGAATGTGTGTGAAGGAGGAGAATCAATTCCAATGTCCTGCAAATCTTCCAAGACTTGATGTGACTTTGCCAACAGATCAGGCGACGAGAAGTGCTTGGGTGGAGAAGGTAAAGGAGTTGAAGTTTTTAAAAGCACAAACCCAAGATCCTCATGCCGGTATTACTTTCTTTAATGTCAGAACGACAAGAGGGTATAAATAATATTGCAACAACTCGTATTATTTTCGTGACCTTCCTGGTGTTTTTGTACAGACCCAAATAATTTCTGTGATGTTGTGGATGTAGATACAAAAACAAGGTGTATTTCCTGGGGTGTATCCATACACGCTTTTTATATCATTATAAACTTGATGAAGATTGGATGGTATATAATCCTGAGGTAAGAGCAGTAGAGGAATATAACAAGCTTATTTGTCAATGGCAAGCACTTATTCCTGAATTAACCAAGACAAATAAGGATAATCCAACCCACTTTATCATACCACAAATACAAGTTACACCCTGTCAGCAAAAACCGTAAATCATGGAATTATTGATGATGATGGTATTACTGATGTTAAATACACTCTTTTGGATTATGAGTAACGATTTAAATAATCGAAAAAGTAACGGAAAAATACTTCCTGAAATTTTTCAAAATTTAAAGTGTGGACCTTTATATGCACTACCACCAGGCAAAAAGTAAAAATGGAGCATTAAATACTTACCATTCAGTTGAAAAATCCTAACTTAGCGTTTTTTTCCGAGTGAAAGACAAGAAAATGGACCTTTGCGATGATTTGTGAGATTTCAAGCTTGAATGTTTAATAATCCTGAAAATGTTGGAGGTGCTGGATGGATGGAGGTACGAGATTTCTTGGCTTTTAAAAATTCAAGAAATAATACCCTTATTGAGAGTGAGGTGTGCGTAGGTGATGAAATATATTAATCTTGAAGCTATTGGTTATGAAGATTATAATATTCATGGGGGTAATATGGTATTGCGAGCCTTTTGGAGCATCTTTTTGCTCGTGGAAGTATATATCCAGATATTTATAGAAATCAAGAATATGTATTTAAAATTACCAATGAAACTACCGGACAAACAACATCAAGTATTATGCCTATTGATTCATCAGCTCAATATACTAATGGTATAATTTTCAAAGAGGATTTAGGTATGACCTCGAAAATTCATCTACCATTCCTCACTTACCACCAGGAATACAATTGCCTGTAAAAGAAATAAATCCTTGAGATGTAATAATAAAAGTAGAAATAATGTCGTAATAAAAATAACCTCAAATGAGGTTATTTTTTCTTGCGGAGAGCCATGAGTTGATCCCTGAATTTCCGCTGCTTTTTCAAAATCTAGATTTGGCCGCTGCCACATCCATTTCGAGTTCCAAGCGCTTTCGTGAGCGTTTTGATGCTTTTCTCGCGTCATATTGCCACCATCAAAAATTTCTGTTTTTGTTGGGAATAGAAAGTTCTTTGATGCTCGAAATCACGGTTTTTGGGGTAATATTATTTTTCACATTATATTCATGCTGAATCGCGCGACGACGATAGGTTTCAGAAATTGCCTCGCGCATTGCCGTCGAAATTGCAAGATCAGCCGCCTCTTGAAGACAAGGAATAATCGAGTTTCGTCGCTTTTTGTCGGCGTGTTGCGGATTTTTCATGAACATACATCACAACGCGACCATTAGCATTACGCGCGCCACGTCCAATAATCTGTAAAAAGTGATGTTTTGGATCGCAAAAATCCGATTTTTCCGCATCAAGAATCCCGATAAAACTCGTCTCAGGCAAATCGAGCCCTTCTCGCAAAAGATTGACACCCACGATAACATCGATCTCGCCCAAACGATAATCTCGTAAAATTTCTAGTCGTTCGATGGTCTCAATTTCCGAATGTAAATATCGCACCCAACGCCATTCTCTGACAGATAGAGCGCCAAATCTTCGGAAGATTTTTAGTAATTGTCGATGAGCGCGCGTTCGCCGCGAGCGATAACCTCGGAAATATTTTTCATCAGACTATCTACCATGAATTCCATCGGTTCAATGCTGATTTCTGGGTCGAGCAATCCCTGTCGGACGAATAATTTGCTCAGCCACCGCTTTTTGATGTTCAGCTTCGTATTTATTGGGTGTGGCGGATACAAAAATTGTTTGTCAGATTTTTGTTCAAATTCATCAAATTTGAGTGGACGATTTTCAAGCGCGGAAGGCAAGCGAAATCTGTATTGAATCAAATTTTTCTTTACGAGCGCGATCTCAGGCGTACATTCCACCAATTTGCGAAACTCGTGATATGCGACTCATCGATAAATGTCAAAAATCCACCATCTTTGTTCGATTGTCGGAAAAACTCTATGAGCGTCGCTGGTGCATCGCCTGGATTTCGCCCACCGAGATACATTGAATAATTTTTCAATCCGTCTCACATAGCCAACCTCAGCCATCATTTCCATATCGTATTCAGTGCGCATTTTGATGCGTTCTGCCTCCACGAGTTTTCCATTTTTGAAAAATTCAACCTGTGATTCCATTTCAGCTTTGATTTTTTTGGTAAAACTTCGTCAATAATTCCTTTCTCGGTCACAAAATGCTTGGCAGGAAAAATCAAAACTTCTTCCAAATTTTTCAAGACGTTCATTTGTGAGATGTTCGATTCTCGTGATATTTTCGAGCTCGTCATCAAAAATCCAGTCGAATAATTTCTTCGCTCGAGCTCGGCCAAATCTCCAAAACATCACCTTTTTACGAGGAACATTCCAGGTTTCCAATCGGCCGTTGAGCGCATCGAATTGCATTGCTACGAGTTCCTGTAGCAAAATTTTTCCAAAAACATAATTTTTCCGACTTCGATTTTTGAGTGCCTGATCGCGATACTGATCAACTTCTCCAATTCCATAAATACACGAAACCGATGCTACAATGATCACATCTCGGCGTGTCAAAAGACTTTCAGTCGCTGCGTGCCGCAATCGATCAATTTCCTCGTTGATAGTCGCTCTTTTTCGATATATGCGCCCGTTTTTCACGACATAGGCTTCCGGCTGATAATAATCATAATAACTCACAAAAATAATGCACCGCATTGTTTGGAAAAATTTTTAAATTCCTGAGCAAGCTGAGCAGCAAGTGTTTTATTGTGCGCGATAATGAGCGCAGGACGATCCATCTCGGCGATAATATTCGCCATAGTAAATGTTTTTCCTGATCCCGTCACCCCGAGAAGCGTCTCGAAAAATCGAGCCCCTTCACGAAGTCCTGCCACGAGTTTTTGATGGCTTGTGGCTGGTCGCCCGTCGGTTTATATTTAGAATGCAATTCAAAAAGTCCCATAAAATCCAAAAAAATCTGAAAAATAATTTGCCAAGTATAATTATGATTTTTGAAAAATAATTTTTAACATTTTTCTCAAATTTTTGTGAAAATTTTTCAAAAAAACTTTCGCTTTTTCAAAAATTTATATAATGCCAAAAATTTTTGTCCAATTTTTGCAATATGAATATTCTTCGTTACGCTTTTTAAAAAAATATTTTTTCGTAATTTTTTCTTGTCGATTTCATCGATTTTTGACGATTGCATTACTCGTCGTAAATATTTTGCTTTCTGGTCGTGTATTCTTCGGAAACTTTTATTGCCTCTGTGAACGATAAAATCGCGGTGACGATCAGTTTTCAAAAATGATACAATAATACGCAGATTCGCCCACAAGAATTTTTGTCTGGCGCTAAGGATCGTTTCCCAGGAATTTCGGTGGCGTATATTTCACGCGAGGAAGCATGGACGATTTTTGCCCTAAACGACATGCGGATTTGGCTTCTGTAATCGAAGATGCAGAAGAAAATCCACTCCCCAAACGTGGTGCAATTTTTCTCAAATTCCACTCGAAAAATATGAAGATTTTAGCCGATACATTGAGTCGTACAAGGATATTATCACATATAAAGAAGGAGATATGCAGCAACAATTGATTGATTTTTCAGACGCAGTATCAGAATATTATGAAAACAGTAGAGTTGTTTTCCGATTGCTCACACAGGCGGTATATGTGCTCATCGGATTGTTTTTGATAACAATGTTTGTGATGGTGCATATGACGATCTCGAAATTTTGTATTTTTCATGCAAGATGAGGTGCGCATTATCGAACTCGTGGGAGGTCGTCCGTCATTTATTTATGGACCACTCATGGTACAGGGATTATTTATACGACTTTGGCAGTGTGTCTCGCATTTTTGATTTTCATATTTCAAGCGACGGGCGGTGTACAGATTTTGCCAGCTGATATCGCGACAATGTTCTCAGGATTTTTACAAAAATTTATCAGAATTTTTTCTTGCCAACGGAACTTTTTGGCGGCCATGGTAGTGGGAATTCTCTCGGCAATGCTCGCGTCGTACAAATACATTCATTCCACAATTCATGAATAATGTTTCGAAGTTCAAGAAATTTCCAAAATGTCCATTCGGGCATTTTTGAACAAAAATTTTGATTTTTGCGCCAAATTTCTCAAAAACCAAAAATTTAATTTATGCTGAGTTTTTCGCTTGCCAAAAGCAAAAATATTTTCTTCTCATAAAAATCTTGCTTTTTGAAAAATTATTTGCTTTTTAAAAAGTTAGATATACTACGCCAGCACTTGCGATTATCTTCACAAATGCTTGGTGCTATAGCTCAGTTGGTTAGAGCGCTGCCCTGTCACGGCAGAGGTCGCGAGTTCGAGTCTCGTTAGCACCGCCACATATATTCAGTGGGGGCCTTAGCTAGTTGGTAGAGCGTCTGTTTTGCACGCAGAAGGTCAGGAGTTCGACTCTCCTAGGCTCCACCATTTTTGAAAAGTTAATTGAACCGGGAATTGTGCGATAATTCAGGTTCATTTATACTTCAGTACTTTTTATTTTTAATTCTTTTTCGTATGTGACTTCGAAATAAGCGTCCACGCAGTCTTGTCTACTCAGTGAAAAGAAAGGGTGTATATTCAGGACGAAAAATCAAAAAAATGCCATCACACTCACAAGAACCTAGAAAAGCGTATCGCTTTCGAAGGAGAAACACTCTGGCTTAAGAATGCTAAGGAGATAGTTCTTGCAAAATTCAAAAATATTCTATCAATATTAACAAGATCTAATTTCTTTTTATTCTTTAAATATTTTTATTATGGCTAGACTTACTACGTACGGACGCAAAATGAATAAAAGCAATCAACCGTATTCGTAAAAATGCGAAAAACAAAGAAATAATTTTTGCTTTTTCTCAAAAATTTCCATTATAATCTCAAACGCTTTTTATATTTTTTAATTTAATCTTTTCATATGGCTACATTTGATAGATCAAAAAGCACACATGAACATTGGTACTATTGGACATGTGGATCACGGTAAAACTACTTTACTGCTGCCTTTACAATCGTTCTTGCAAACAAGTTCGGTGGTGAAGCTAAAACTTTAGCTGAAATCGACTCAGCTCCAGAAGAAAGAGCTCGTGGTATTACTATTAACACTGCTCACGTAGAATATCAAACTGATTCTCGTCACTATGCTCACGTTGACTGTCCAGGTCACGCGGACTACGTTAAGAACATGATTACTGGTGCTGCTCAGATGGATGCTGCGATCCCTTGTGGTTGCTACTACAGATGGTCCCTATGGCCCAGACTCGTGAACATATCCTTCTTGCTCGTCAGGTAGGTGTTCCTTTACATCGTAGTATGGATGAACAAATGTGACATGGTTGATGATGCAGAAATGCTTGACCTTGTTGAAATGGAAATCCGTGACCTTCTTTCTTCATATGATTTCCCTGGTGATGATACTCCAGTAATTCGTGGTTCTGGTCTTGTAGCTCTTGAAAATCCTACAGACTATGAAAAACCTTATGGAGCTATAGGTGGTTCTTGAACTTTTCGAAGCTATCGAAAACTATGTACCAGTTCCAGAACGTGATCTTGACAAACCATTCCTTATGCCAGTAGAAGATGTGTTCTCTATTAAGGGTCGTGGTACAGTAGTAACTGGTAAAATTGAACAGGGTGTTATCAAAATTGGTGACGAAATTGAAATCGTTGGTATCCGTGATACTCAGAAAACAACTGTTACTGGTGTAGAAATGTTCCACAAACAACTTGAACAGGGGCAGGCTGGTGATAATGCAGGTCTTCTTCTTCGTGGTATTGAACGTACTGATGTTGAACGTGGACAGGTTCTTTGTAAACCAGGTTCAATCAAGCTCTCATACAAAATTTGAAGCAGAAGTATACGTGCTTACAAAAGATGAAGGTGGACGTCATACTCCATTCTTCCAGGGTTACAAACCACAGTTCTACTTCCGTACTACAGATGTTACAGGTTCTATCGAACTTCCAGCTGGTGTAGAAATGGTTATGCCTGGTGATAACATTCAGATGACTATTACTCTTGGTGCTCCAATCGCCATGGATCAGGGTCTTCGTTTCGCGATTCGTGAAGGTGGACGTACAGTTGGTTCAGGAGTTGTTGCTCGTGTAATTGAATAATTTGATTTGAAAATATAAGTGTTTTCTCTTGTCTTGCTTGGTTCGTCTGGCAAGACAGAGAAGGTCCTTATAGGAAATGTCATTGCATCTCTCGAGATGGTAAGACCTACATTCTTTTTATTTTTATACTTTTTATGGTAGCAAAAAGCAAAAAGCGTCTTCTGCAGGGAAGATTCGTATTATTGTACAGGCATTTGAACACCGAATGGTTGATGATGCAGTTGGAAAAATTATCGCAACTATCAAGGATAGCGGAGCGACTATTGCTGGTCCAGTACCACTTCCAACAAAAATTGAAAAAAATCACTGTAAACCGTTCTACTTTCGTAAATAAGGATGCTCGTGAGCAGTTTGAAATTTCGTCGTCACAAGCGCTTGATTGATGTTCTTGAATCAAATCCTCAGACTCTCGAAATGCTTCAGTCTATCAATATTCCTTCAGGAGTTGGTGTAGAAGTAAAGGTTTTGTAAAAATTTTTCTATTTTTGATAATATATAAATTATGTCTCGTGTTTGTCAGCTTACTGGAAAAAGAACTCCGTAGGAAATAATGTATCACACTCTGTACGCCGCACAAAGCGTCGTTTTTATCCAAATCTTTTTGGAGAAATATTAAAGATCCTGAAACTGGTCTTGTTCTTCGTAGCGTCTTTTCTGCAAAAGCAATCAAGACTCTCAAGAAAAAGGGTATTCTAGTTTCGTGTATCCATTTCAGAAAAATCCATTTTGGATTTTGCCCGGGTGGTGGAATGGTAGACACGAGGGACTTAAAATCCCTTTCTCATAAGAGAGTACGGGTTCGAGCCCCGTCCTGGGCACCAAACTATTAGAAATTAAAAATTACGAATGAACGCGGAAATCGTCATCCGCTCCTCAAGAATTCAAAATTTATAATTTATAATTTATAATTTATAATTTTCTTTTATGCTTAAGATTCGTCTTTTTCTGTGTTGGTCGTAAGCACGTAGCAAAAATATCGCGTAGTACTTACTGAACACCGTCAGTCTGCAAAACATGGTTTTATTAAAGTATTGGGTTCATACGATCCACACACAAAAACTCTTGATATGGACATGGTTACTGCTGAGCAGTACATCAAAAACGGGGCTCAATATTCTGAGACTCTTGCAAAAATTATTGCACGATCAAAATAATATCCTCGCTTTGAGGGTTTTATTTTATATTTTTTACAATCAAACTATGAATGGATCAGTATTTTGCGACATATTCATTTGAGCAAATCGTAAAGTACGGGATTGCTACTGGTCGTTTTTATTTCAATGATATTGGCAGTGGCATATGCGGTGTGGGGAGGATTTTTGATGGTGGTTTCTGCAGGTGATGAACAGAAAGTTCAGGCCGCGGTAAATCATATCCGATATGCTTTTTGGGAATTGGAATTTTGGTAATTATTATTTTTGTAGCACCGATGTTCCTGAATTTATTTGGGCTCCCTATATGGGCAATATTTTCAACCAGGTGTAATTCTTTCCACAATTCAGGAAATTTCTGCTAATATTTTTGGAGGGTCAGCTGCTACATATGATGCAGGCAATTCCATTGTGGCGCCGTCTTCGTCAGATTTTTACCCAACTTAACTAATTTTCTATGGATTTTTCATTTATTCCAGCAGTTTCCGCTGCGACGACTCAATTCTTGATGCATCCGTTAATTACACAACCAGCGATATGCTTCGTATTGCTATTTCTCTCATTGTTCTCGTAGCAATGGTTTGTGCGGTATTTTTATCGTCTATGGTGGGCTTTATGTTGGTGCTTTCTGGTGGAAATGATGATAAAAGGTGAGTTCAGCACTCGGAAGCATTCGTTATGCTGTGATTGGTCTTGTGGTGATTGTAGTGGCGATTTTTGTAACCCCACATATTTCTCGCATGCTTGGTCTAGGGTTCTCAGGATTATTTGTCGCCTCAGAGCATTACTTATACGATTCAAACACTTTCTGAAAGAATTTTTGAAGCACGAGTGGAGCCTTCACTCCATCGTCGACATCAGCGATTGATTTTGATGATTTTTAAAAAGAAATCGAACTTGCAAAGTCCGCTTATTTTCATATAATAAGCTGGACTTTTTAAATTTTTCTTATGGCAGAACTCGAAAATAATTACGAAAAATTCTGAGGAATATTGAAGGTGTAAATTATGATGGTGATGAGGCTCGTGGGATTATTAGTGAAATGGAGACTTCATACTTAGATTATGCGATGAGCGTAATTATTCAGCGCGCACTTCCAGATGTTCGTGATGGTATGAAGCCAGTACATCGTAGAATCTTGTACTCAATGTATGACTCTGGACTTCGCGCGAACGCAAAAATATCGAAAATCTGCGAAGGTAGTTGGTGATGTACTGGGTAACTATCATCCACACGGTGACTCTTCTGTGTATGATGCAATGGTGCGATTGGCACAGGATTTTTCTTTGCGATATCCGCTCATTGATGGACAGGGAAACTTTGGTTCTATGGATGGTGATGGTGCGGCTGCGATGCGTTATACGGAAGCGAAAATGGCGAAACTTGGCGAATCACTTTTGACGGATATTGACAAAATACTCGTTGATTGGCGGCCAAACTACGATGCTTCTCGTGAGGAGCCAGTAGTCTTGCCAGCACGTATCCCGAATTTGCTTTTGAATGGTGCGATGGGGATTGCTGTAGGTATGGCAACCAATATTCCTCCGCACAATTTGTCAGAATTGATCGACGCACTGCAATTTTTACTCAATCATCCAGATATTGATGCAGTTACTATTGAAAAATCTTTTGGATTTTTGTAAAGGGACCAGATTTTCCAACTGGTGGGAATTATTTTACAACAAAAAGATATTCTTGATGCATATACTCGTGGTCGCGGTTCTGTGGTGATGCGTGGAAAAAGCGCACATTGAAGAAGCGAAAAATGGTCGCGAGTATGATTATTATTGATGAAGTGCCGTATCAGCTCAACAAGAAAGATTTTGTAGAAAAATCGCAGCACTTGTGACAGATAAGGTAATTGTGGGGGTAGCAGATATTCGTGATGAATCCAATAAAGAAGGTGTGCGCGTTGTGGTAGAACTCAAACGCGATGCTTTTCGATTCTCAATCAATTGTACAAATTAACGCCGCTTCAGACGACTTTTGCGTACAATATGATTGCGCTTACGGATCGTGGAATGCAGCCAAAATTGATGAATCTTAAAGAAATGCTCATTGCATTTATGGATCATCGGAAAGAAGTAACGACTCGTCGTGTACAATTTGAGCTCGATCAGGCCGAGGCTCGCAAACATATTCTTGAAGGTCTTGCTAAGGGCGATTAGTATTATTGATCAGATTATTGCGACGATTCGATAGCTTCCAAAAATCGTGAAGAAGGTATCCCAACTTTGATGGAAAAATTTGATTTTTTTCTGACAAGCAAGCTACGGCGATTTGGGAAATGCAACTCGGTAAATTGTCTGGCCTTGAAATTGAAAAATCGAAAATGAATTGCAGGGAAAAATTGCTATGATTGCCGATTTTTAAAGATATTCTCGCAAAAACCAGAGCGTGTGGCAAAAATTATTTCTGATGAACTTGCTGAAACCAAGGAAAAATATGGTGATGAACGTAAAACAGAAGTACATCCTGGTGCGGTCGGAGAATTTAATCCAACGGATACTATTCCAAATGAGGATATGGTGGTAACATTGTCCAAAAATGGCTACATCAAGCGTATCAAAGGCTTCCCTCGTTCCGTACGCAGCGTCGCGGTGGTAAAGGGATTGCCATGGCAGTCAAGGATGAAGATGAAATGCAGGTAATTCTTTCAACCAAGAATCATAATAAATTATTGTTCTTCACAAATACAGGGCGCGTATTTGAACTTCCAGCATATGAAATTCCTGAGATGCAACGTACTGCGAAGGGACAGCCCGTAGTTCAATTTTTTATCACTTGCTAAAGATGAATCGGTAACGACCATTTTAGACCTTAGCACGGTGACTGGAAAGCATTTAGTGCTGATTTCTCACAATGCAACCGTGAAGCGAATTGATATCACTGATATTGCTAATATTCGCTCAAGTGGTTTGATTGTGATGAAACCAAAAAGATAACGATTCTCTTGGTTGGGTGCGCGTAACAGATGGAACGAATAATATTTTTTGCTTGTTTCTGAGGGAGGAAAAGTGATTCAATTCCCAGAAGACGATGTACGTGTGATGGGTCGTGCTGCTGCTGGTGTGCGTGGTATGAAAGTAGCTGATTCTGATGCACTGATCGAAGGATGTGTGGTTTGCTCGCATGATATGTATATTTTTACGATTTCTGAAACAGGAATGGGAAAAAATTTCTTCACTGAAGAATATCTGCGAGCAGGGACGCTGATGGTTCTGGTATTAAAGTGAGTGCCACTGCAACGAAAACCGGAAAATTATCGCAGCATTTACACTTTCTGAAGAAGAAAAAGCAAGCCAAGAGCGTAATTCTTGTATCACGAAGTGGTCAGACCGTTCGTTTGCCGCTCGTGATATCCGTATTACTGGTCGTAATACGCAGGGCGTGATTCTTGCAAAACTCAAAGATACTGATGATACATTTACGAGTGCGACTTTGGCTGAAGAGGAGTGCAATGCTGATGAAGAAAGTTCTTCTGATTCTGAAACTAATGCCTAAAATATGAAAAATTTATTTTTTCTCTTATTGCTTATTTCTGCAATAATAAAAAAACATTTGCATCGAGCGATGATTTTGCTATTCGAGAATTTTTGCAAAAACTCTTATTGCAAAATTTTGAAATAGAAAAATTACCAGAATCATTGCCATCAATAGGGAAATTTTCCAGAAATTGAAGATGGACTTATGTTGGATGGTGATATTTTTGACTGGTGAAATTTCTTTGCAAAATGATGTACAGCCTTATTGGACAATTATTTTTCCAGATGGGCATAAAATTTTTTCAAAATTTTCCACCAGAAAGTATTGCAAAAATTCGTAATAACGAAAAATATTTCTTTGCCAATATTTTTCAATTACAAGATAAGGTGAGTATCGCCTAGAATTACAGAGACAAATGGGGAAATATTATTTTTTCCAAAAAAATTTCATATCAATGAGGTAGTGACAAGAATGCTAATATGCATTTTTTCTACGGCCGATATTTTTGCGAGATATGAATTATCGTCAAGCAGATAGGACTTTCTGAATTACAGGAAAACCCATTATTGCAAAAGAATTGCATTAAGCAAAGTTCGACACATGGCGGATTTTTCAGTATATTGGACACGAGACACCTCGATGGGAAAAATATTTTTCATTTGTGGATGAAAAATAAAAAAATTATTTTTCGGCTTGGAGAAAATGTGGCTGGTGGAACCAGGGTAAATTTACAAAAATTATACCAATCGCTACTTGCTTCGCCGTCACATGCAGCGGCCATGATGTCGTCAGACTGGAATCAGATTGGAAATGTTTTCTCGAAAAAGACGATCAACAGTATTTTTGTACAGATTTTTGCAGATTAACTTGATTTTTCAAAATTATTTATAATACAGAAAAGCACTTGAGTGGAAGACAACCACAAGCTGAGGGAAGAAAAAGATCTTAGTAGAACCCTACAGAGTCGCAAATCTCTGTCAAAAATAAAAATTAAGTATAGCTTTCGGTGGCACCTTTCAGAATACTGAACCGAAGCACTGGATTTTTCGTGCTTTTTTTGTTTTTGTAATATAAATACAAAAATTCGCAATAATAATATTGCAAAAATTAGCATTATAACCTTTTATACTATGCACAGAACTCATACTGCGGGTGAATTGAGCGCCTCAAACATTGGACAAACTGTGACACTTTCCGGTTGGGTGGCCAATCGTCGTGATCATGGTGGATTGATTTTTATTGATCTTCGAGATCGTTATGGGATTACTCAGACGGTTTTTTGACCCGTCTCACAATCAGGATGCTTGGCAGATTGCTGATACATTTCGCTCTGAATATGTAGTGAAACTTACTGGTGTAGTGCGCTCGCCCAGAAGGTCAGGAAAATAAAAATATTTCCACTGGGGACATTGACGTAATTATTCATGAAGCAAAAATTCTTTTTCAAAATCAGATGTTCCGCCATTCGAAGTTTCTGAACATACCGGCGCGAGTGAAGATATTCGCCTCAAATATCGCTATCTTGATTTGCGTCGAAAGTCTGTTTTTGATAAAAATTGCATATCGCGCAATGATGAATAAATATACTCGTGATTGGTTCACGGAAAAAGGTTTTTATCGAAGTTCAGACGCCACTTTTTACAGCCTCATCACCAGAAGGTGCGCGAGATTATCTTTATTCCATCTCGTTTGCATCATGGGAAGTTTTATGCGCTTCCCACAGGCTCCGCAACAATATAAACAACTTCTTATGGTTGGTGGTTTGGATAAATATTTCCAGATTGCGCCATGTTTCCGTGATGAGGATCCTCGTGCAGATCGTCATTCTTGTGAATTTTACCAAATTGACTGTGAAATGTCTTTTGTTGAACAAGAAGATGTTTTTGAGGTTGCAGAAAATTTTTTCTCGCGATTTGATTGAAAATATTTCCGACAAAAACTCGTAGGACCTCGCAGAAAATGGAAAAATTCCGTCGTTTGACACATCACGAAGCACTTGATTTGTATGGTTCCGATAAGCCAGATATTCGCTTTGATATGCACTTTGAGGATTTCACTGCCGAATTTGAAAATTCTGATTTTTCACTTTTTGCAAAAACTGTGGCCGAAGGTGGTGTCATCAAAGCTATGAAACTTGAAAATAAAAATTTTGTCTCGCTCAGAAATTGATTCTTTTGACAGAACTCGCAAAATCGCTCGGTGCTGGAGGGCTTGCTTATATTATTTATGAAGCAGAAGGGCCTCGTTCGCCAATTTTGAAATTTTTCGGAGAAACTGAATTGAAGGCGCTTGAAGAAAAGTTATTCTCGAAATCGGGTGATATGATTTTCTTTTGGTGCGGGTGAGTACAAAACTGCCTGTAAAGTACTTGAGGAGTTCGTATCGCGTGTCGTGATTGATTTGATTTGGTTGATAAAAATGAAATTGCGTTCTGTTGGGTGACGGATTTTTCCAATGTACGAGCAAAAAAAGATGATGGTTCATACGATTTTGAACATAATCCATTCTCAATGCCTCATGGTGGCGTGGAAGCTGATGGAAAATCCTGATCCACTCACGATTTGCTGGTGCGCAGTATGATCTTGCGTGTAATGGTTATGAGGGTGCTTTCTGGATCAATCCGAAATCACGATGTAAACGCACTCGTGAAAGCTTTTGAAATTGTTGGAAAGGGTGAAGCAGAAGTGAAAGAAAAATTCGGCGCGATGTATACAGCTTTCCAATATGGCGTTCCACCACATGGAGGATTTGCGTTTGGTTTTGATCGACATTCTCATGATTCTTCGAGACGAAACGAATATTCGCGAAATTTATGCCTTCCCAAAATCAGGAAAAGCAGAGGATGTGATGATGAATGCACCAACAGAAGTTGATGAAATGCAGCTTCGAGAATTGCATATCAAGATTCGTGAAACTCACTAATGCAAATATTTTGCAATAAAAATTATTATTGAAAAATTTGCAATAATAAAAACTTTCAATTTCTGGAAGTTTTTGTTTTTAAAATAATATTTCTTGAATTTTTGATTTTTGAATATATTTGTCGCATTGTAATTTATTTTTATGGAATTTAAAGATTTTTTCCCTTATTGAACTTGATGAAAATGATTCGTGCGGGCAAGGCGACTTATCAGGAAATTTATGATTATTTTTTTGTGCACGTTCAGAAAATATAATGATGCACTTGGTGCATACATTACACTTCCGGAAGAGAAGAACGAAGTAAAGGGATTGCCAGTGGCGGTTAAGGATTTGTTCTGTGAAGTGGGAGTTCGAACAACTGCTGCTTTCCAAAATGCTTGAAAATTTTTGTGCCACCGTATGAATCGACTGTGACAGAACGAATGAAAAAAATCGGATTTATCGCTTTTTGGAAAAACAAATTTGGATGAATTTGCTATGGGTGGAAGTGGTGAAAAATTCAGCATTTGGCGCAACGAAAAATCCTTGGGATACAACTCGAATTCCCGGTGGTTCGTCATCTGGATCGGCAGCAGCTGTGGCGGCTGGATTGGTGCCAGCAGCACTTGGGACGGATACAGGAGGATCAATTCGTCAGCCTGCCAGTATGTGTGGTGTAGTAGGATTCAAGCCTGGATATGGACGAAATTCTCGAGCAGGCGTGATTGCTATGGCTTCCAGCTTGGATTGTCCAGGATATTTTACCAAAACGGTTCGTGATTCCGGATGGCTTTTATGGAAGCGACAGCTGGTCACGATTCAAAAAGATGCCACTTCGCTCATGGAGCCAGTAAAACTCAATCCAGATATTTGGCAAAAACTCGTTTTGATGGCGTAAAAAGTGGGCGTTCCTCAGGAATATTTTGCTGATGGGACTGATGCGGGAGTTCGTGAAAATATTGAGAAAACTATTGAAAAAATGCGAGATTTGGGTGCAGAAATTGTCGATATCTCACTTCCACATACAAAGGAAGGAATTTCTGTGTATTATATTATTTGTCCGGCGGAAGTGGCGACAAATATGGCTCGATATGATGGTCTTCGTTTTGGGAAAAGGTCGAAAATGGGAATGATATTGTAGCAAATCGATCAGCGCTTCTTGGAAAAGAAGTTCAGCGCCGCTCGCTCGTGGGTTCATTTTGTATTGTCAGCTGGATCATATGAAGAATATTATCAGAAAGCGTCATTGGTACGAGAATTGATTCGTGACGATTTCCGAAAAAGCATTTGAAAAGGTTGATGTTATTGTGACTCTGACAGCGCCAACAGTGGCTTGGAAAATTGGAGAAAAAGGGGATGACCCAATGGCCGCATACCTAGAAGATGTTTTTCACTGTTCCAGCTTCGCTTGCAGGACTTCCTGGACTCGTAATTCCTGTTGGATACGCTGCTTCGTCTGATGTTGAAAAGCGAGAAATGCCTGTGGGAATTCAGATTCTTGGGCCAGTGCTTGGTGAAGAAAAAGTTCTTGAAGTGGGTCATATTTTTTGGAACAATCCTCAAAAGATTCTCTCACAAAAACCAGAAATTTTCTAATTGCTGGTTTTTTTATTTTCTACAAAAATTTGATTTTTCCGCGAGAATATTATAATAATCTCAATAATTCTTTACTTTTTGCGTATGAAACAAATCCTCTTTTTGTTATTGTGTTCATTTTTGACGGCTTGTGGATTAAATTCCGCCCTCATAATGAGATTCAAGCTGAACAAAGTGCTCTAGTGGAAGCGAAAAAAATTGACCCCAGAACAATCTGAGGCGATTGAAGAATATCTGAAAACCGTGGAACAAACTCTTCGTGATGATGGAGGTTTTGATGAAGCAACGATTCAACAAGCCCTTGAAATCAAGCGTGCCGAGGAAGAGAAAAAAATTTCTTGAACAATAAAAATCCCCAAATGGGGAATTTTTTACGCTTCTTCACGAGGGCGAGCTTCGTTAACGGCCAATTCGCGTCCACCAACTTCTTTTCCGTGCATTGCTTCGATTACTTTTTCCATATCTTCGTCAGCAACATCAACGAAACAGAAACCTTTTTACGACCAGTTTCACGATCCATAGGCCAGAAAAATCGTTTACAGGAGCTACTGCTTCAAATTCAGCGCGAAGTTCTTCAGGAGAAACGCGAAATGGGACATTACCCACAAAAAGTCTACTCATAATAATACAGAGTAAAAAATAAAATTGTCGGTAACATCAAACTTCGTACTTTCAGGAGCCGTCAGGAACTCGACATGGCAACATTGTAGCATATTTGTCGAAAAACACAACCTTTTTTTAAAAATCGTTTTTGACTTTCTGAGTTTTTGTTTACAATGCTCGCATATTTTAACCGAAATTTTTATGCGACATATTGATTTATCATGGATGGTAACCGAACTTGGGCACGAGAACAAGGGATTGCACAGTTCGAATGACATAAAAATGATATGACAATATTGAGAATATTATTGATGGATGCTTGGCTCGCGACGTAGAGGTTGCGAGTTTTTGGGCGCTTTCTGATGATAATATTCGTGAGCGATCAGCACTGGAAGTGAAATATTTGTTTGATTTGTTGACAGATGGTATTGATAAATTAATTACTCAGGCAAACGAGAAAAATGTGCGCTTGCATTTTTGTGGGGGATCGTCGCTTGCTTCGCGAGGATTGTGCCGCAGCCATTGAGCGTGCCGAAAATAGCCACAGAAAAATAATGCAAAAATGCATGCGGTTTTTGCGATTGGATATGGTGGACAAGAGGAAATTGCGCGCGGTTTGCGATCTTGCAAAAGAGGGGCGTGATATGCAAAATATTACACGCGAAGATATTTTTTTCTTGCCTTGAAACTGGGAAATTTCCGCCAGTTGATCTCATTGTTCGAACAGGCTGACATATTCGCCATTCGGGATTTTTCTTTTTCAGAGCCCCTATGCAGAATATTTTTTTCTCAGAAAAATTGGCCAGCGTTCGACGAAGCAGAATTGCAAAAATGTTTTTGAGAGTTTTTCGAACGCAAACGAAAAATTTGGAAAATAAAAATTTTTAGAATTCGACTCAGTCGGATTTTTTTATTGCCAAAATAGCATTAAAATTGCAATAAATAATTATTGCAATTTTTAGCAATAAGTCTATTTAAAATATTATTGCAAAAAATATGCAATATAAAAATTATTTGCATTTTGTAAGAGAATAACTATATTAAAGGTGTACTCTTTAATTTTTGTTATATGATTATTAGCTTGCTTTTTGATGTTAGTGTCTTCGTGTGGACAAAATTCTCAAAAATAATTCAGAAATTTCGTCCGAAACACAAACAGGTGCTACTGAATCATCGACTGGTGCAACGAGTTCTGGACAAAAATACACAGCCGATTCAGTTGATTCAAGAAGATGAAAAATCCGTTTGTTTGCGAGATATTTGTATTCAAAAAAACGGAGCCATATGTCGAGAAAGATGGAAAGCTGGTGCAGGTTCAACAAATATGGTATGACGAAGAAGAAAAACAAGAGTGAATATATCAAGGATTGGAAATTTACAATTGGTGAGGATGGATTCTTGGAAGCTATCGATGAAAAATATGAAGATGTTCCTGATAAGTATGAGATTGCTATTCTCGATCGTACCAAAACAATCCGCTCTGTCGCGCAGAAGTGAAGATGGTCCGTATGCAACCGGTACAGGATATACGCTTTTTTTGAAATCTTTTGATTCAGTCGGAAGATGGTTTTGGTTGTACTGGACAATATTCAACACTGAGTTTTTGATACTGTATTCAATACATCGGTCGTTGATCCAACTCCGTATCTTCCAGAATATCCAAGAAAAATATCGTATGGAAATATGAAACTTCAGCTAGTAGATTGGAAGGATGTCTCGTCAGTGAAGGAAAAAGCGAGCACCATTAAATATGGAAATGATGACACTTCATCACTTGCAACACTGGAATCCGCTTCATTGCAGTGAGATTTTTCAGAATATTTAAAAAGAATTGGATTCTTATGCAATGGCCGGAACTTATTCCTATTATGCATTCTCTTTACAGAAATTCCAGACATTAAGTTTTATTATAAGGCTTCGATGCCAGAGGCTGCTGGTCTTATTCATGCGGATATTACAAAAACCATATTGACAACGATGGAAATTTGCTCGATGAAGAATTAACTAAAAATTCTCAAACGACAATCATATAGCGAAAAATGAAGACAATAATCAAGAATTTTTCCTTAAACTTGGAAAAAAATTCGGAGGATTCGTACGATGCGATTGAACTCAAAAGATTTTTCTTCTGATATGATGCCGATTTATCGTGTCAAAAATATTAAAGATGATATGTATGCGCTGTATACAACAGAAAAAAATATAAGGCATTTACAACGGCTGAGCTCTGTAAGCCGCTCGTCTATGTGTATGATGCAAAAGAATCGCAATAACGATTTAAGTATTAATTTTTCCAAAATGAGGATTTTTTTACCAAGATTATTCCTGATTTTACAAGCGTAAATACTTGGAATTTTTTTCTGCGGATGTATTTTCTTCACTTCGCGTTAATAATAAAAATTCTGAGAAATATTTGTATTATTCTGTGGTAGTGCCAAACTATACATTCAATCACGAGGGCTGGCAGATTCGCGGTCGTGATGTGGAAAAATTTTTCCAAGAAAAACTTGATTATATTGGTTTCAATGAACAAGAAAAGCATGATTTTATTGATTATTGGAAAACGGAGTTTGAGGCAGAAAAATTATATTTTATTTCCTTTTAAATTTGATGAACAAATTGATGAATATGTAACGCTCGATTTTTCGCAAAAACCAAAAACAAATGCGAGTATTGCTCGAAGCTCATACGCTTGATGATGAAAAATACAATTCTGCTTTTGTATATTCAAATGTTGGTAAAAATTTTGATCAGAAAATTTTAAGAAAATTTGAACGTTCAGGTGAGTTTGATGTTTTTGAATGGGGTGGTGTGATGCAGGATTATAAAACTGGAAGATTTAATATTCGCTAATATATGAAAAATCTCGCGTTTTTCATTGCTTGTATGCTTGGAAGTTACGTAACTCAAAAATCTGATGAAAGTCAGATTTTTGAAATTATAGTTTTGCCGCATCATTGATTGACTGGAAAAATATTGATAATTTTTACGAAAATTTGCAAAAAGAATTTTTGATTGTTTTGATAGAATTATTATTGTTTCCCCAGACCATTTTGGAAAATCTCAAAATATATCGAAACTATTCCTGATATTATTGCAAAAATTTGCTTTTTATCAAAAGTGTGTAAAATCTCAAAGTTTTTCAGAATATAATAATGCAAAAATTAGCAATAGTAAAAATTTTTACAAAAATGGTGACACCAAAGAGCATTGATTAGGGCGAGCATATTCTTCGGATTTCTAAATTTTTCCAGATGCAAATGTAACACCAATTCTTGTTCGTCCACAAACACAGATTCAATGGGCCGACCAAGAGGTTGCAAAAATTCTCTCAAAACTTCCTGAGAAAGAGAATTTTTTAGTAGTGGCTTCTGTTGATTTTTTTCTCATCATGTTCGCGAAAAGTGTAGCATTGATTCATGATCAGATTGCAGTGAATGCACTCAAATTTTCGTGACCCAAAAATTTTTCCAACCTCGAGGTAGACTGCAGAAATTGTCTCGCAATTGCAAAATATCTTGCTCAGGAAAAATGAAAAATGATTTGACCAAATATTGCGCACGAGCGTTGACATGATAACCGGAATTGATTCTGATATTGAAAACACTTCACATATTTTTGGTCGATTTACGCAAATACCTGCCACATGAAGAGATCAAAAATTTTTTTCGTCTATTTTTCCTGATTTTTTCCCATAATGCAAATTTTCGCAATATAGAAAAATTTTTCAATCACTATGATTCTTTAAAAAAATCCAATGAATTATTATCATAGGATTTTTCTCTGCGGTTGATGGAATTTTTGATTACAGAAAATGGGAAGTGAAAAATAGTGAAAATTTTTCTCGTTTGCAAAAATTTGGAATCAACACAATTCTCTCAAAAGAAGAATTTTCGAAAACAATTTTTCAGAATACGAAGATCATTTAGGTATAAAAATGAAACTACAATCCCATATATTATTTGCAATAATTATATTACAAAAAATTGCAATAAATATTTTTGGAAGTTCGATAATATTTATTGCCAAAAAGTGCAATAAAAACCAGAATTCTGGTTTTTATTCTTCTATAAGAATTTAAATTTTTATTAAAAACTTCTATCAGAGAACATTTTTTCGTTTCTAGAAAAGTTGTTTGATTTTGTATTCTCGTTTTCGCGCCTCACTTTCTGTATCAAATTCTTTCAAAGTATTTGAGAATAACAGGGGTTCGCCCACGAGTATATTTAGCTCATGCATTATGATTCTCAACTCTTTTTCTAAATTTTTGTAAAGCCTGTATACTAAAGTCGCATCAGAACATTCTAGAATGTATATGTAATATTTCATATTGCAAAAATTTTTAATAGTATTTTATTGCAAATAATTGCAATATTTATTCAATAGACCAATCAATTGGAGTTTTTCCGATTTTTCGAGAATTTCATTGGTTTCCTTGAAGCAATTGCTTCCGAGAAATCCTCGATGAGCAGAAAAGAGTGAAGGGTGCGTTGTTTTCAGGATAAAAATGTTTCGAAGTATCAATCAATTTTTCTTTACTTTGAGCGAAAGCTCCCCATAAGAGAAAAATAATATTTTTCTTTTTGTTCTGAGATTTTTGAATAACCACATCTGTAAAAATTTTTCCCAGCCGATTTTACTATGGCTAGCTGGTTTTCATCCTTCAACCGTGAGAATTGCATTAAGTAGAAACACGCCTTTGTTCGGTCCATTTTGTTAAATCGCCATTTTTTTGCAATATGGATTTGTAGGCTTTGATTGAGTTCTTTATAAATATTTTTGTAGGCTTGGTGGTAGGCGAGTTCCTTCATTTTACAGAAAAAACAAAAACCCTGCGCCTGACCAGGTCCGTGATAAGGGTCTTGTCCCAGAATCACTACTTTCACCTCACTGAACGGAGTTTTTCAAATGCACGAAAAATATTTTTCGGATTTGGATAAATAATTTTTCCTTTTTGAATTTCTTCAATCAAAAATTTTAATATTTTTCATATATTCTTTGTCGAATTCTTCTTTGAGAATTTCAAGCCAAGATGTTTCTAATCTAATCTCCATAATGATTTTTTTGAAAACACTTCCTTCATAGTATGTTTTTCTTCATAAAATCAAAATTTTTCAAAAAAATTATTATTGCAAATATTTGTATTAAAATAATTTTTATTACAAAAATTGCAATAAAAAAATACATTAGACTTTTTCAAGAAAAATCTTATAATCAAATTATTATAACTACACAATATGACAGCAAGCGCAAAAGAAGTTGGACATAATTTTTCTCGCTCGTCTTGGGAAAAACGCCTTCGCCCAGGCGGAATCAAGGCGACGAATTGGCTTATTGATAAGGCTCATTTTTCTGCAGATAAAAAAAGTTCTTGAAGTGACTGCAATATGTGTACAACTTCGATTGAGCTTGCAAAAATATGGCTGTCACATCACAGGGCTTGATGTTGATAAAAAGCGCTCGAAAAAGCGAAAAATAATATCGAAGAGGCTGGTGTAGAAAAACTGATTTTCGTTGGAACAATGAAACGCGATGAGTCTTCCGTTTGCGGATGAGAAGTTTTGATATCGTTATTAATGAGGCAATGCTCACGATGCTGCTGATAGAAGCGAGGCAGTTTCAGAATATTTTCGTGTTCTGAAGAAAGGGGGAATTCTGCTCACGCATGATGTTGGGTTTGAAAATCCGAATCTGGAAAAATTCTTGAGAACTCAAAAACGTAATCAATGTTGCTGTGACGCCGCTTCATTTTGATGATTGGGAAAAATCTTTTCCGCGAGGCTGGTTTTTCTCGTATAGAAAAGAATACGGGCGATATGTCACTGATGAATCCGATTGGTATGATTCGTGATGAGGGATTTTTGGAGCTCTCAAAATTATTCGAAATGGTATGAAAAAGAAAATCGTGAAATGTTCCAAAGTATGCGGAAATTTTTCAATCATACAGGGTCGTGATCTCAAATATATTGCGGTCGCTTCTCGAAAAATAATTTTTTAAAAAAATATTTATGTCACTATCAGATTTTTGGATTGGGTTTCCTATTTTGCAGGACTCCCTCTCTTAGCTCTCATAATTATTTATTGGAATCCCGCACCAATATTGCTAAAAATAGCAATAAAAAGAATAATTTTTTCAATTATTTTTCCGTAGTATTGCTCCCTATTTGCATTTTTCTCCGTTGTTTCCAACGTTGTTTCAAGTCAATATTTGCGGAACGGACACAGCAGAGAATTGTGCTATTGGACTTGGCTGGTTCAGTTTAATTACCTTACCAATTGGCTTGACACTTGGAATTTTTCTTTTTGGCCGCGCCACTATCGAATTATTTCGTCTTATTTTTAGGTGGAGAATTATTAAAAATTCTGAAACATCTGAATAAAAATATTATTGCAATGATTTGCAATAAGAATGAAAAATAAAAATACCTCGTATTCGGGGTATTTTTATTGCAAAAATTTGCATTATTCGAGTTCAAGATATTCATCGATACGAACTTGCCAAACGAATTCGTCAATATGCGATACGAGAATCATGGTTCCTTCATATTCATCAAGCGCTTTTTGCAATTACTGGCAAATGTCGGAAATTGATGTGATTGGTTGGTTCTGTCCAAAATGAGAAGTCCTGGTTTTTCGAGCGCGAGCTTACAGAACATAACAAGACCTTTTTGTCCTTCAGAAAGCGCACCAATTTGTGTCGCCATGATATCACCCGTAATCAAAAATCCCGCAGCAAATAGAACGCAAATCTTTTTCGAGCATTTGACGACCCTGTGGCTTCAAAAAGACAATCATACACTTTTTGATTAAAAATCAGTGTTGAAAAATCTTGGCGATAGTAACCAATTTTTCACATTTGGAGCGATTTTTACACCTTTTGCTGTGCCATTGGCAATACTTTCCAAAAGTGTTGATTTTTCCGATACCATTAGGGCCCAGAGAGAGAGAAGATGGCGATTTTTGCTGAGTGAAATATTCACTTCTTTTTCGATTGGTTCGTGATCCTTGATAATTGTCACGCTCGAGATTTCAATAATTTGCCCGCCGACTCCTTCCTGATTTGGAATGCTAAAATTGCGAATAGTCTTATCTTCTCGACGGGTATCCGTGATTTGTTCAGAAAGTTCTTCTGCTTTTTTTCTGTCAATTTTTTTCGCAACGGCGCGCAATTTTCCTCCTTTGTGAGCAAACTGAGTTGCCTGATCTTTGGCATCCTGAATTTCTTTTGCAAGGCGAGCATTTTCACGATTTTTGTGCTTCGATTTTTCGCTCTACTTGCTCAACCGCATCGTAATAATTCCCAACGAATTGATCAACTTTTTGTGAAAATATCTAAATACAAAAATTCCGTCACTGAACGCATTCAAAAATTCCGCATCATGCGAAATCACGAGAACCGTTCCTTCGTAATTCTGCAAAAAGTCCGTCCATATGCCAGATTCCTTCACTGTCAAGGTTGTTGGTTGGCTCGTCGAGCAGGAGAATGTCGGGTTTCTGTATAAGAGCCGCTGCCAAAAAGAAGGCGAGCCTGCTGTCCACCAGAAAAACTTTTGACAATTCGTTTCAAAAATCATTAAAGTCAATATTTTTTGGTGGCAAAAAAATTTACCGCGTCGAGCACTTCTTGGATATCGCGATCAATATTGTGTGCATCAGAACGAGAATATGTTCGGAAATATTCTGCAATCGTTTTTTCTTTGTCGTCTGGACTCATTACTTGCTTGGCAATGGCGATGTGCTTTGCCAGCGGTAATCAAAATGCGACCATCATGCGGTTTGAGCTCACCAGTAATCATTTTTAAAAAAATAGTTGATTTACCCGCGCCGTTTTGTCCCGATGAGCGTAATTTTTGGAGCCATCACGCACAGAAAAATTCGCCTCATCAAAGGAGCCATTTTGGCTTTTTGGTAACCAAAAGTTACTTCTTCAAATCAATTACTACTTCTCAGGCCATAAATTTTTTTAAAAAAATATTGCCGAGATTATATGAAAAATCAAAAAGCAAGTTTTTGGCTTTGGAAGTGGCTTTTTAAATTTCTCAAAATTTGCTTTTTCTTCAAAAATAATAATATATATACAACCCTATGGTATGGTATATAATTTTTAAGGTATATTTATGATTATGAAAAATGTAATTGCAGTCAGTGTAATTGCGTGCATTGTACTTGCGAGAATTGTTCTTGCCAGAATTGTTCTTGCCAGGCATGCAACTGCAAAAATGACTGTGCTTGTCAAAAATAAAAACCCGCAAGATGCGGGCCACTTTCGCTAAAAAGTAAAAGAATTATATACAAATCATAGGGGTTTTTCAAATTTTTATTATGATCCATTCAAAACAAAAATCGAATTGAACATCAAAAAGGCGATTGGCACTCTCAATAAAGTGCAAGAAATGCTCGAGAAAAATGCTTATTGTGCTGATATCGCTCATCAAATCAATGCTTCGATGGGGCTTTTTACAAAAGTGCCAATCGAGTTGCTGAAACATCATTTTGGCTTCATGCGGAACTAAAGCACTTCTGGAAGAAGGACGTGAAAAAGATGAATTTATTGATGAATTGGTGCGAACTTGGGATGTGGCGACGAGAAAATAACATTTTAAAAATTAAAAGACATGTGTTGTCTTTTTATTTTTGAAAAATTAAAACAGTATGGAAACATACTGTTTTAAGAATTATATACGAACTTCATCAAGTGGAAGTTTTTCGAATAATTGCATAATATGCTGGCTTTTTCTGGAACATTTATCCATAAGTCGATATGTCCACCATGTCCAGATTCTCGAGTTTCTCATTTTCTGGAACTTCCGTAAAACTAGCATCTTCTGCCTTAGGGTTTGCAAGTAAAATAGGATCTGCAATTATACTATCAAAGGGTATAATTTACTCGTTGAGAAGGCGAAATTAATACAAAGTGGTTCGCCAAGGTCGATACGATTTTTGACCTCAATTCTTGCCATTTTGCAGTTTTTCATCATAACCTTTGACAATTCCAATTGGATCTTCTTCGTGGAGGTCTTTATTTTTCAAAATAAATAGCCTTTTTCTCCTGGATTTCCCACCAAGAATCCTGGCGTATATCCACGATTTGAGATGGCAAATACTTCATCGAAAGCGCTGCAATATCATAAGATTCGCCTTTTTCTACGGCATCAAGGGCAGGGCGGTATGCTCGACCGACACCAGCAAGATAGTTTTACAGTTTTTGAGCGGCCTTCTACTTTAAATGAGACAATTCCTGCATCCGCTAATTCTTGCATATATGACACGAACACATATCGCAGAGTTCATAATATATGTTCCGTATTCGTCTTCATCGATTGGTAATTTTTCGTCTGGTCGCTCCATTTCTTCCAAATAAAAATTCTCCAGTCAATTCTTGATAATCCTCAGGGCGCCCAGTAGAATCATACAATTCTTCTGGTGACGCATCTTTTTGAAAACTTTATATTCCCAACGACATGAGTGAGAACATGTCCCTTGATTTTGGATCACGATGAGAAAAATAATTCGAAAGCAAACACCTACCAGAGTATGCCATACAAATAGCTCCGTGAACGAAAAATTCAAGCTCCATATCAGGACATTTCTCATGAATTTCTTTCACTTCTCGTAAAGAAAGTTCACGAGACAAGATAATTCGCTTGATTCCGATTTCTTTCCAGAATTCTACCTGCGCCCAGTTGGTATTGTTAGCCTGAACAGAGAGGTGAATTTCTGCGTCTGGGAAATTTTTCGAACCAAGTTGATCAGCCCAGGATCACTCATAATATACGCATCTGGCTTGAGTGCTTGCATTTTTTCAAAATGCCTTCATGAATGGTCCAATTTTTACATTATGTGCGTAAATATTGGCTGTAAAATAAATTTTTTCCCACGAGAATGACAATATTCTACGCCTTCCGCAGGTGTATCCCAAGAAAATTGGTTTTCACGTGCGCGAAGCGAAAAACATTACACACCGGCATATACTGCGTCCGCACTCATATGCAATTGCATATTTGAGTTTTTTTCGAGATTACCCGCAGGCATCAAGAGTTCAGTTTTTGTCATAAATAATGATTAAAAAAATATACTGATATAAGTATTTTTCGAAGTCAAAATAAATTTTTATTATTTTCATAAAACAAAAATCGCACAGAAACCAAAAATATCAAAATTTTTGAGGGTTCTGCACGACTCTCGTTTTTGATGAAAATGAAAAATAAAAATTTTTCTTCCGAAAAATTTTATGAGTATCAAGAGTGGTGGACTTGCCGGGGCTCGAACCCGGGACCTTTCGCCTGTAAAAGGGCGCTGCTCTACCGACTGAGCTACAAGTCCAAGAAGATTTTTCTGTCTTTTTCCAAAGAGTGAGCAGATAATATACAAAAATTTCAATTTGTCCAATTTATTTTTGACTGTTTTTGTTTGTTTTTCTGAAAAATGAGTATATTATGCATGAGATTTTCCGTATTTTATCAGAAAAATTCTTTAGCATAATTTTTTTCAAAAATTCAATTTTTCTTGCGTTTTATGACGAAAAATTCTTTTTCAGATTTTCTTCCAAAATTTTTCTTTTCAAAAACCATTGCGATGTTATTGGTTTTTGTTTTGATTTTTTCTCAAACATTTCAATTTTCACTTTTTGGGACAGCTCCAGGCTCATTCTGATCAGTATCGTGATATTATTTCGATTATTGTGGACAATGAGACGCATCGCGCTCCCGCTCGAAATTACTCGTTACGCTGAAGATATTCAGCGTAACTTGGACTCTACGCGAACAGTTATTTCTGTGATTGATGGGAAAACTACGCCTGCCAATATTGCTGCACAAAATGAAAAATTGTACTACGAAGGTGAGGATTCTGATGGCGTAAAAACGCGATTGGTTGGTACGGTTTTGATCGGAAAATGTGCCCATTCCAATGGTGAATGCGGAAGGAAAATATTTTCCGAGCATTTTTCCAGTATGTGGATTTTGAAAATAAAATTTTTGTACAACGAAAAATCTGGTCGCTATGAGAAAGTTTCGGCTTTGCGTAGCGGTGATCAGTCAGTAAGTTTTGGCACGGCGTGATTAATCCGTCCGTTGGGCGCGATTGGAATGCGGGCGAGGATATGACAAAAATTAAAAATTTCCTCGATAAAAACGCATGATTTTTATACGAAATCTGGAAAAATTTGTCGCGCAAACAGAAGCACCGCGCGTGTTTTATTTTGATGGATTTTCCGAAACAAAAAAGTATCGAATTCGCCGAGTTTTCCAATATGGGCTTTGGATTGCGAATGCTGAAAATCTTGCGTATGCGCGATTTACGAAGTACGTGCTCAAGGATATTAACGAAAAATTAAAAGATTATGATTTAAAAAAACGACGCGGGATACGCGGATTTGATCGCAAGTTTGGGGATTGATGGCCTTGATGTTTCGAAAATTTCTTCAAATGTCCTTTCTGATGATCTCATCGCACGAGACGCCCGATATTCAAACTTCGACGATTATTGAGAATTTTTTTGAGTTCATTTGATAAAATTTTTAATAAAAAGTACTTGGAGAAGAGCTTGCGGCTGTTCATAATGCTGGGCGTTATAATTCTGGAGCTAATGTTCGAGCGGATTTGGGTTCAGTGCAAATTTCTTTGATGGATGATGTTGCCAAGGATACACTCAAAAAGCAAATGACGCTTTGGAATCAAGTTTTGATGATTTTTCTAAAAGAAAATTCTGTCGCGCGACGAATTCCGATTTTGGATTCTATGACGGCGCGATATGGGGCTGGAACGGATTTGCCGTTTGCAAATTATTTTTGGAACGGAAGGAAAAATATTCAAAAATGCGGCCCTATGTATGATTGCACGAGGAAACTCTGGACAAAAAGCAGAATTTGGAAAATCAGTTTTTGGTGGAAGCAAATTCTGCATTTGATGTGAATTCTACTGAGGCACATATCAACGCACTCAAGGGAGATGAAGAATATTGTTATAATGGTGGGAAACCACATTTGAACACTTTTTTGGGGCGGAAATTCGCTTTTGCGTGTAGCCAATGATTCTGAGGTATATTCTTCTGGAAAAATCCTTTGACTACTTTTTCCAGCGAAAAAAATTTTACGGGATTCACGCGAAGTGTTTTTCTTTGGAAGGAATGCTTGAAAGCGATCGTATCAATACGCCATCGCTTGCACAGTGTATAGATTATTCATATCAATACACCCTCAAGCAGCCACATCGCTGGATTGATGAAGAAAATCGCTGGCACCCGTATCCAACGGATACAAGTGGAGATCGGTTCCGTTGTCGCAGTCGGGTTGATTTAGTGGAACAAAATCAACTGGTTTTACGTCGCTTGCAAAATTTAGTTCCGGACCAACTTCCGGACCTTCTGGTTCTATAAGATTTGGAAATTTGTTTGGTACACGCGCCAATTCTGGTCCTACGAGATATTCCACTTCGCCCAGAAGCAAATATCATGAACGAGATTGCTCGTATATAATGGTTCTACTGGATGTTTGGTGGGTTCTGTTTCGATCGATGGACAAAAATATTCGAATAATCGTACATGTATTTATCGATATAATTCTGGATCATCAAACCGAACTGGAAGCTCAGCAGATGACGATATTGTTGTAAATTACACGAATTATCGCACACTTACATATCATACAATTGATGGAATTTTTGCGACATATTTCACCAACTCAGGAAGAAATTGCTGCAGCTGACAAAAATGGTGTGACGCCGAATTTACCTATTGATATCAATCGTTCGATCGAATTTTTGACAGGAAATATTGCAACCTTGCAATATCCAAATTTTTCCGAATGCAGGCGAGCACTATTGATGAAGTGCGTGCTTGGCTTCGCGAGAATGCTAATAAACAATGGTCTGCGATTGTAGATAAGGAAAACGCTACTAATCAGCTTGATAATGAGGCGACAATCGCTGAAAATGTACTCAAGCAAAAATCTTCCAGAAAAATTTGACTGGAATGATTATATTTCTGATGAGTTGATTATTCAGATTTTGCAAGCAAAAATTGGCTTCATCCAGAATATTACCAAAAATATCAGGATACTATCGAGGGTATTCTTTCCTATTCTGGTATGCCAGCCAATGGAAATATTTTGCAAAAATCCCACAGATTTCTGCGAATTCTGAAAAATGTATGAAATTGCGTATCTTGGACTTTCGCCAGTAATTCCAGGAAATTCAACAGCAAAGCCAAGATGTGACAAATATTTCTGCAGATTATCGCCAAAAGTTGGCCGCAATTCAGGGATTTAATATTTCTCAGCAAGAAAATTTTCAAGATTCCCCAACTTCAAATAGTGCGCAGTGTGGCTCACCAGAGGGCGTTTCACTATTTCAGTGGCCAGCCGCGATTCAGTGTTGGATTCGTTCTCAGCTTCCACCAAAAATTTTGGCAGGGCAGTGTGGCGGCAATACGATAGGACTTGATCATTCTCAAAATAAAAATTCTCAAAATCTTGCCAATTCTGCGTCGGCCGATGATCAGAAAAATCCGTCACTGGTGCCCGCGTTATTCCACATTTTTATCGAACGCATATTGCTCATCATGATGCACTTGATTTTTCCGTATCGCTCCAAACTGATGCAGAAAATATTATTCCGCCAAATGGTTCTGTTGCAAAATTACAAATTCTTTCTGTGACGAGTGCCGGAAAAACTATTGATGTGGCGCAATATGACTCATATTTTTCGGTCGCAAATTATGAAGTGCCAGCGAATGCTTTGCGCCCAAAAATTTCTCATCAATGCGCGTGATAAAGACTTTTCTCTCAAAGCAAAAAAATTGTGTATTCTGTCGCTTTTGCTGATGGAAGTCGCCAAGAAATTTCTTCCGAAAAATTTTACGCTGACGGCTTCGAGCACATTTTGGATGCGCATATTTCATCGGAAAATGTGAGTGGATTGGCAGTGATTTCTGCAGATTCTCAGGAAAAATTTTTCCTCAATGTAACTCGTAAAAAAATCGCTTTCTGATATAGGAAATGCTGATTTCCGCATAACATTTTTGGATGATATCACAAATAGCGAAATTATTTCACTCGAAAAACAGGATGAAAAAGTGATAATTCCTGATGCTATCACAAAAATATCGGAACATATCGTGCGATTTTTGAGCGGAGAGGATGGTGTGGCTGGCGAGGATGACTTTTAGTGTGGTTTCTGGAAAATTTTCTCAGATTTCGCTTGCGCCAGTTTCGACGATGATTGTGAGAAGATTCAACGACTCTTGTTACGCTTTCACTTCAAGATCAGCTTGGGAATGCGGTTACACCAGGTTTGTATTCTGTGGAACTTTCTGTAGAAAATGGTGCGATTTTTGAATGCTGCGGGCGACGCGGTCCCAAAAATTATCGCTTGATATTTTGATTCTCGTTTGTCGTTCGTGGTTCGTGGTGACAATGTTGGAAAAATGAAAATTTTTGCCACTGTGAAAAATCATTCTGCCTTTGGAAATGTAGAATTGAAGACAGAAAAAGAAATTGATGTGCTCGCGGAGGCTCGTGTAAAATTGCAATTTGATAATCCGAATAACGCACTTCGTGCTGGTGGCGATGCCGTGAAGGCGCGCGTACGAATCGAAGATGCTGACGGAAATCAGCTTTCTGGATTTTCTTCAGTGATTTCACTTTCGCTTCCAAATGGCGCTGGAAAAATTTTCTTCAGATACTTTTGATATCAAAAATGGTCAATCGGAAAATTTTCCTTATATGCCAGGAACAGTTGCGAGCGTTCACTAATCTCACAATCAACATTCCGGGTATCGGTATTCTCAACAATAATCCGCTTACGCTCATTGCGGGTGATGCGATGTATATTGATCACACGACGGTTGGTGGAAAAATGATTTTTCCGAACGCGTGATCGTTATGAGAATTTGGCGAATTATTCTGGTCAGGCATTTATTGCCAAAAACGCTGAAAAATCCTTTTTGAAATCAAATTTGAAAATGGTGAATATATTATTCCAGAACAGAGTGGTTATTATGTTGTAGAAATTCCAGAAATTGATAAAATTCAATATCAGGAAAATGGGCAAACTTTTGAAATTTTGCCGATTACCAAATATGCAGGGTACAATATTTTACAAATGATGCAAATACAATTTTTGCGGATGATTATAATGCTCGTTATACGGTGCTTGCGGGTGGATCATTCTTGCGCGAAGGGGAGGATATTTTTGTACAATGCTGATCCGAAAAATCTCAGAGCCTCGCGGTAACGACACTTTTGGCTTCACCAATTGCTGATGAGATGATTTTTTCGGTTTTTCCAGGTGGTGGATATTCCCTTGGGCGCGTTGATGATGCGGTTTTTGAAACTTCCCTCAATATCGAACGAGGATTCCCTGTGTTGCATGTTTTTGATTCTGTTCGCAAATCTGAAATCGCAAAAATTTTGTATCAAACGGAAAAATCAGAACTACTCGCGTGTAAAAATTCTGATTCTTGTGACATTTCAAAAGATCGTGCTTCGATTGCTGGAAAAATGCTTTTGAGCGAGACTGATGGCTACAATATTACCGCGCAGGGTGGAAAAATTATTTTTCAAAAAAATAATCAGCCGCTCGCGATTATTGCTCAAAATGGCTCAATAGAAACACAATCATCTGTTTCTTTCCGGCCAAAAAAATTATAATACTACAAACGGATTTGCCGTTGAAATTCTTGAAAATGGGGCACTAATTGCAGAGGCTACATATCATTTTTCTCAAAATGAAAGTGTGATTTTGGCGGATGATATTTTCTCAGATGTTGCTCATAATGCGCCTGTGTTGCAGAGTGCTGGATATCAATTAAGAGCATTTAGCGACCAGGCATTAAATAATGCGGCGCGCGGATTTATGATCCAGAGATCGCTTAGTGATGCACTTTTTGATGATGCCAAAGTGGGTCCACGCGATATTGATGATATTGGTACACTTTCTGAAAAACCCAGGAGTTGGTTGGATGGGAAATAATCGAATGCTACTTTCATTTTGCGGCTGGCGATAGTGTTGGTGAAGCTACAAAATGGTTTCATACATATATGATGCTCAATATGGGTGATCCAATTGCGAGTGTTCGCCATGGTGAGCCTGATACGCAGGATTGACGGACTCGATCGTAGTATTGGAACACAAATTGCTGATAGTCGCCGTAGTCAGATTCAAAATTTCTTTGAAAAAGATATGAATGGCGATGGGCTGAATGATGTAATCGTTCAGTATGAAGATGGTTATATTCAACTTTTTGCTCAATATTGGTGGGCGCTTTCGTTCACTGGGAAATATTGCCCTTTTTGCCGAAAAATCGAAATTCTCTCATAGAAATCGGAGATTTCCGTGGCGATAAATTTTCTGATATTATTGTGCTTGATTCTGATGGAAAAATTTCTCTCATCAATAATAATGATTCCAAATTTTTCTCCACAAAATATTTCGCTTTCGTCTGGAAATGCCGCGCTAGCCACATTCAACAAATGAAAGTATATGATATGGATGCGGACGGGAAAGATGATCTGGTATATTTGACTTCTGGTGGAGAGGTGGGAATTTTGTACATGGAACTGATACGGCGGGAGCTTTTTGAGCAAAAATTCTTGATTCGACACTTGGAATTACGCTTCGAAATGAAACAGATAATCACGATGGTGCCCTCATTTCTGACGCCGTAACACAATTTGATACTTTTGTAGGGCGCGTGCCAGCCAATGCGAAACCAGCTGATTCTGGCGTTACGGATGAAAAATTCGTGAACAAGTCTATTATCAAGAGCAATCTGCGTCGATCCAATCACTTCCAAATTCAACGATTGATCCGAAGCTTTTTGGCTCAGCTGAGCGCACAATTTGGAAATTCTACATTGTCAGGCGACCTGCAAGTTGCCTCTGCGGACAATACAACTCGCACGACTCCAATTCCACTCAAAACCTACATTCGTTCACAATATGCTTCGCTTCATAGGCCTTGAAATTTCCAAAAATTTCAATCACAAAATGCAATTTTGTATCCGTACGACGCAATTCAAGTTGAGGTTTCTGTGAAAAATTTGTCATCAGAATCTCAGAAAAATGTGAAATATTTGGACAGCATTCCAAAAATTTTCGATCGTGATACAGAGTGCGACCCTATTCTGTCGAGATTACTGGTAATCGCGTGGAGAAAAATTTCCAAGAAAAGACAATGGCGAGTTTGATCTCGAATTTGATGTTGGAGAAATTCCTGCTGGTGCTGAAGCAAAAATCCGCTATACGCTCAAGGTTTTGCCAGCGAGTTATGAGTGAAATGTTAGTAGGGGATTTTGAGGAAGGAACCGTTGGTCATGATAATTTTGGTGATGTTGCGTTCAAAACTTCAACTACTTGTGGTGCTGAAATGATGACTTGGCTCTCAACTGCGGCTCGTAGAATACCAATCTAGCCAAAAGTCGTTCAGCGCTCTATTCCGCACCGCTTCCAAAAGGGCTTTTCAGAAAAATTGATAGATTCTGACAAAAATGGATTACCAGATTCTGTTGAAAAATGACGCCAGCAGAAGGACAATTTGATGCCATTGCGGGCAATTCAAAAATCAAAAATCTCGTTACTGTTGAGAAAAATGGATTCTGTAAAAATTGGATTTGATGCTGAAACCACCAAAAATATTGAAAAACAAAGCACAGGAAATTGCTGATGGATTGTCTTGTGGATTTGGTGGAGGTTCATGTATGAGCTTCCCAATCAACTGGGCACCATTGGCACCAGGAAAATGATCCCTGTAGTTTTTGGTTACCCAGTGGGTGATGGATTTAAAGTAAATGAGGACTTCAGTGCTTTCTGCGTTGACAGCGATTAATGTGCCAAACCCATCAGGGTGTTATCAAGTTCCAACGGTTTTGGCCAGCATCACCACTTCGATACGTGGGAAGTTGTACGGCGGAAACAGGTGCTGGTGGATACCTTGGCGTGGATTCACCAACCAACTGTGCGCCTCTTTGTTACACCAACATTAACTCTTGGAATGGGTGTGGGTATGTGTTTTGGTGGACCTGCAAGTACTATTGGTGGTAATCCAGGAAAATGACTTTCGCCATTGATACAGGGTGGAAACTGTATTGTTATGGCAAAACCAATGCCTGTTTGTAAAGGTGATGGTTCGACCGATGATGGTGATGTAAGTGCGATTTCTGGATTGGGAACGATTTTAAAAACTTGGAATGGCGCGAGTTGTAATCCTCGAAGCTTCCGCAAAAACACAACTTCGTACTGAAGAGAAAAATCTGGAAAAAGAAATTCTCGAATATATGAAATCACCATCTACACGCCAGGCTGAAATTGTTGGAATTACCGCAAAAATTTCTCGAAGAAATGTTTCATCACTTAATGGTGGCCCACTTGTCAATATTGGAAACGCAAGTAGCGGAGCGTCGTCTATTGAGCTTTCTGTGACTGGCGGCGATAAAATTGCTGACATCAAAAAAGTTGTGAATGTTAAAAATAAACGAATTTCTGCATTCCCAGATTTTATTATGGATTGGCTTACTCGTCAGACTGAGGACTTACAACTTCATTGTTTACGCCACCAAATTTGACGATTATTCCGCCAACAGATTTTTGGACAAAATGCTAAAGTGGATTCGAGTTATTCTGATTTCTTGGATAAAACTTTCCAAAGCATATTCAAGCTGAATCTTTGAGTTCTCTGAAAGCCGAAATGTCATCCGCATATCATTCTACTGATACCTTATCAGCACTTGCGCACGCATCAGGTGGTGGAAATTCTTCTGCAGGACAGTGGTACGGAAATCAACTTAACAAAGCAACTTCTTCAGTTACGCCATTGATGAATTCTGCTCAATGAAGCCTCAATGCGCTTCGTGCAGTGTACACTTTCCTTGGAAAATTGCCATTTTTGAATATTCGCGAAACAAAAGTCAATATCAATGTTCCATGGATTCGTCCGAGTGAATTGGATCAGTATGAGCGTCAACTAAATTCGTACTGAGCAAGAATTTTTCTCGCGCTCTCAAAAACTGGTGTGTCACGGGAGAATCTAAGGAATGCTTGCTTGCAAAAGCAAAACTCGAAAAATCTGGCTTTATGTCGTCGATTCAGGCCAATATTAAGCGAATTCAGGAATACAGAAAATTTCCAGAAAAATTGCAAAAATATGTCAATTGGAAAGAAAAATTGATGTATGATTTGCTTTGTAATATTCAGGCCGTAGAAAAAAATGACTTTTGGTTGGATCAAAGACAATGGTATTCGCTTCCAAAAATGGGCGGAATTATATGTGCTCATCAAGGCGATTGCGCAGAGTTGGCAGCCACTTTTGGATATTTTTGCTGAAACAAGCGCACAGTGTGGTGTTTGTCGAAATGAACGAAAATAATTCTAACAATGGAAATTTAAATTGATTTCGATGATCATCCCAAAAATTCCAGTTATTTCTTTCCAGAAATGGCCAGATATTGTGCTGGACTTGTCGGATGTACGACTCAGAATTGATTTGTCGGTGCCAGATTTTTAATTTCCGACTTTCTCCGATGCGATTGCCAGCACTCCCAGGACTTTCGTTGCCAAATTCTCCAACAGCTTCGTTGACACTTCCATCATTACCAGTAGCTTCCTCCATTGCCATCGTTGCCAGATTTGCCAGAATTACCGTCATTGCCGATGGTAAAATTGCCAGATTTGCCGCCACCACCAAAACTTCCAAAGCTTGGTGGTTCGATTTCAACCGCGCTCAATATTTTGAAATTGATTTCAAAATTATACTGCTACTATCAGAAAACGGTTTTTGATTCCAGAATGGCAGGTGGGTGATGTAATTGCACAACGAACAGAACGTCAGTCGACGCTTCCAATGGATTTTCTCAATATTCAGTTCCCACAATTTTTCTGTGCCAGAACTCAAAAGAAATCGAATTTCAACGCATCTCAATTACACGTTGCGAACAGATTTTTATCACAGAATTTGCGAAAGCCGCCGTAAAACCGATCAATCAATTTACGAGGCGATCTTGGAAATTCGATTCCGTCGAAAATTCTTGATGATGTAAATATTCGCCTTCCAATCGACAATCATATCAATGTGAATCAATTGATTGATGGTGAAAAATCGTGTCAATAATGCTTTGCAAAATGTTCAAAAATATTTCCAATGAAGCCGGAAGCGTACTTCAGAATGCTTCTGATTCAGTAGAAAAATGCAGCACAAGACACGGTCGATAATCTCACGAGTTATGCGAAATTTTCGTCCGGAATTACACTTGAAACTGCGGAAAATTTGCTTGACCGATCATTCGAAAAATTCGAAGCTGAAAAAGATATTTTTCTTGGATAATGAATCTTTTGCAAAATATCTTAAATCTGAACTTTTGACATCAGGATTTGTCGCTCAGGCGGCGGATTTGGACAAAAATGTATACAGCTCAGACAGAAGCTAAAAAAATTGCAAGCCGAAAGGTGAGGGCGTATAATCACGAAAAATTTGACTTGCTGTACGAATTTAGTCCATGAGCATGAACGAAAAATGGTGAATTACAAAAATATTGTTGATTTGCTTCGTAATGACGATCCTTCTGCTCCTTGCGAGATGACGTCATATGTTGGACAATTTGCATCCGATGAATCGGAAAAATCTTCGCTCGCCCTGTCTCAGCTTGCCAATCTTGAATCTCGCGCGATAGAGTCAATCGCAGATAATTCTGTGACTGAAACGACTACCGCACAAGATATTGGAAAATCACTTGAGCGACGAATTCATCGACTCGCTCAACTCAATACTTCAATAATTCTCAAAATATTCCAGAACACTCAGTCAATACTGCTGGCATTGCGGCGAATTATTTACCAAAATTCGAAGGAATCTATGTTTTGACCGAAAATTCAAAAACTCAGACAAAATTGTTTGATTATGTAGAACTTCTTGGATGATCGTGTGGATACCAAAGATATTGATAATGATGCCGATCGTGACTATATTTTTGTGCTTGGTGGAAATTTGTATGTCAAAAATACACATCTCAAAGAACCGAATAAAATCATTGACACGACGACTCGCACTGAAAATTTTTCACAAAAATTGCCAGAAGTTCCGAACAATTTTGTGCAGGTGCTTTCGACTCCATCCGAACTCAATGTTTCGTTCAGAAATACACTTCCAGACGAGCGCGAATGGCGTCTTGAATTCCTCGAAAAATATACAGAATGGGATCGCGCTGCGATTGATAAAAATCTGGAAAAATCACTTCCAAAAACTGTCGTAGATTTGTTCGTGCAAAATAATTTTCCGGATTTTGACAACAATGGAATACGTTCAATGCCAATCAATCGTTATATTTCTAGCGGGGAAAAGGCTTCAAGGTTTGTACTTGAAAGTGCTAAAATTAGAAAAATTTACTGGCGATATTTTTCTTGTCAGTTTCTCCAAATCGTACGATTTATACAGGAAAGAAAAATGTAGAAATTTTGTATCGAACTGGTGAGAATTCTGAAGAAAAAAACGTATGACATTGGAAGCGCATCGCGCATACCAATTCTCTGACAACGACTGAAATTCGTGCGTCTGGTGGCTCAATTTTTGTCATTGGTGGTGGATCAGGAACATATCGTTATGGCGCGGATGATGAACTTTTAGGATTGCCGATTTTACCAGGAATGCGTTTAACTTCGGAAGAATCATTCTCGATTTTGATGCGACACATCGTGAAAATATTTTGCTTTCACCAAATTCCGTGTATATTGTCAAAAATCTTGGAATGCCTTCAGAATCATACAATTTTGCCATTCCATATCCAAACAGGATTTTTATTACGCGCGACTCAAGCATTTGTCTCGTGATCAACAGAATCGCGCAGGTGTGACGCTTTTTCGCCACAACTTGCGAGTGATTCGACCAATCCGGTGATTTCGCTTTCTGATACGGTTCGTGTGCCAGTGTATGCACAGACCAAAAATTCAAATTTCAGAAATTGTGACCGAACTTTCAGATTTTTGAAGTCGCGATTGATGAAGATTTGACTGTCGATGCGGACAATAACGGCGTGTACGATGATGACTTTGAAACGAATCGAAAAATGTCACGATTTCGGATCAAGAATTGATTTTTGGGCCGTTTGATACGCCAGAAAAATCGTCGGATGATGTTGCGTGTTCGCGATGAATTCGGGAATACTACATATATGCCGATTTTGGTGGAAGTTTTCACTCAATTCCAACGCTTGAAAATGTTTCAGAGTCCGGAAATGTTTCAGGAATTCTTGATAATCCGATCGAAAATGAGCCAATCGAAATTTTTCCGAATCCGTTCATCAGAATATCAATGATGGTAAATACTGGATCGATTTTGACTGATACAGAAGGAAAAATTCTCATCTGGATCTATATCGAACGCCAGAAAATATCACAGTAACTACAGGGCGGGATGTTTTTCAGAATTTTTACATTCAGAATTTTTGAAAATGTACCAGCAGGCTATGAAATTCGTGTTTCGCCAGCTGATGCAACCAAGCCAATGAGTATCAATGTGTACAATACTCAAAAAATTCTCGCATACCAGCAATTTTCTCATTACCAAATTCTGCGAGAATCGTTCAAAAACTGATGAAAATGCGTCTTCAACGGGTAATTTACTTGTAAGTACGCATACTCAATATCGCTTTGCGAATGCGGACTATAACGATCCGAAAAATTCCATGAGGCGCCTATGTTACAGATGCTCAGTACAATGCGATTATCGCGATCGCGCGTGACGGAAATATTTACACAATTGACAAAAAAATATTTCTCTCACGATTTCGGAAAAAGACGGATTTATGATGATTTCTGCGAGGCGACACGTCAATTGCAGATTTCCATTATAAAATGAATTTTTCTATACGACAAAATAAATCCCAAATTTGGGATTTATTTTGTTAGACAATTTTTAAATGCATTTTTCCTAAGAAATGTAAAATACATTATTCTATATGTCAAAAAATTTTTGATGAAATCAAGAAAAACTCCAAGAATTCTCAAAAATACCGCGAAAGTGTTGACAAATATGAATAAAAATAGGTTGAGTGATTTTGGAAAAATTTTCCAAAAACAGTTTTATCTTCGCTTTGTTATAGGGAACAAGACTCTTTGGGGCTCCTATATGAGCATAAATCTTTTTAATATGATTGCGATTATTGAAATCGGCGGAAAACAGTACACTGTAAGCCAGGATTCAACTCTTGTGGTTGATCGTCGACATCTTGCTGAGGGTGAAAATCTTGAAGTAACTCCACTTCTCGTGGCTTCTGAGGACGGAAAAACTGTAAAAAGTTGGAACTCCATTTGTAGAAGGTGCAAAGTAACTCTTCGTGTAGATTCTCACCAGCGTGGTGAGAAAAGTTTCGTGTTTTTCAGATGAAAGCAAAAAGCGATATATTTCGCTCTCGTGGATTCCGCCCATCTGAAACAACTTTGACAGTAACTGCTATTGCTTAGTGTTTCTTGTGTTAGCCCTCGCAAGAGGGTTTACACTTTATTTCTAAAATTTCTCAGTGTCATCACTTCCAAATTATAAGGCGCGACTTGAGCGCGCTAGTGAAAATCAGGTTCCTGTTCGTTTCAGCCACAGAATCTTTCTAAAAAATTTAAGTGGTTTACAACATTTTGGTAATTTTTGTTTCCAATCTATCCATCATTGGCGCAGATTGGAACTGCTTCCTGAACGCAAGTAGGAGAGTTATGATGAATCATCAATTATTACAGCCTTTACTGATACCGATAACTTGGAATATATCTCAGAAAGTGGCTTGGTAGTTGTAAGTCCAGAAACTCTGACTGGTGCAGAAGAAACACATCAAAATACTTCAACAGAGCAGCCTGCTGCAATTCCGGAATCAAATGTTCGTACATATACAGTAGTAGAACATGATGATATTATTAAAAATTTCAAAAATATAATATTGCTGCAGAAGTACATTTTGTGGTCAATAACCTCTCAATGAGCGATACCCTTGTGGTGGGACAAGTTTTTGAAAATTCCACCAGTTTCTGGAATCGTTCATGCTCTCAAGCCAGGGGAAACAGTTTTCGAATGTCGTCGAAGCAGTACAATGTTTTCTGTACAGGAAATTCTTGATACCAATAATATTTCTGATGCGCAAAAATTCAGGATGGAACAAAAATTGATGATTCCTGGTGCAGTGCGTCCTGAACCAAAAAGTAGTAAAAATCAGCGACTCAGCCTGAAAGAAAACAACCAACTCAGACAAAAACTCAGGAAAAACCAAAAACAGAAACTTCAACCAAAAAGCAACCCTGAGTAGCTGAGACAAAAGCCAAAAACAGAAGAACCGTCATGCTGCAGTTGAAAGCAGACTCCAGTTGTGAACTCCAATGGTTTAAAAAGATCGCTATGCGATCAAATTTGAGGACTGGTCGAGGGTTTTGTTGCAGGAAATTGTACTTGGCATGTGGCTCGCTAACAAAGGCGTTACATGGCGCGGAAACGCTAATCAGTGGATTCGCAATGCTCATTGCACAGGGTGTTTCAACCGGAAGGACTCCGATTGTTGGTGCGATCGTACAGTTCTCAGGGCACAGTTACAACGCATATTATGGACTATGGGTGATCGAATAACAGAATATTCAGGATGCGATATTATCGTGAGTGATATGAACTATCGTGGTCTTTACGGGTAACGATTCGAAAAGGTTCCTATCAACCACCCAGCCATTGATGTTATATTTATGTGGATTAAAATCTCCGAAAGGGGATCCGTATTGTATAAATACTAAATATTGACAAATAGATATTTTTATTTTAAAATGTAGAAAACAAAAGTATTATGGCATAAAAATAATAATTATTTTTCCTTTTTGTAATCAGAAAAACATATTTTTAAAAAGTTGAGCAAAGAAATTTGCGCAATCGTGAAAAATATGATATCCTACGGAGGATGAGATAAAAAGTCTATGCTTATTCTTAATTTTATTTTATGAAAAATTCTTTTCACAATTTCTCTGAAGTACGAAATATTTTGCTCAGGAAAGGCTCTAAATACACCGGAGACCGGACCAGAAACATCAGATGGAAGGATTAATACTCAAGCGGCTTAATCAGAGTTTGCTCAGAATGCTGCTATCTCACTCTGAGCGTACTAAGGGCCCGCAAACCAAACTGCTGGATGCTCTTGAGAGAATGAGCACAAAAGCTTGGCTACAAGTTCAAGCTACTCGTGACACACTATCACCAGAACAGGTGGAACAACTAGATGCAGAACATGAATAAGCTTCGACAGGAGAGATAGGAAAGTGACTGATATTCAGGAAAAAGACACATGAAGGCTTGCAAAGCTCAACAAGTCGAGGCCAGAACAGAGTATTCAGACCATGCTGTTAAGCTTGGGTGGGATGAAAAAGGAAATATCACACGCGAGTCTCTTATTAACGATTTCTGAGTTTTGGATCATGATAAAGAAGTCAAGTTCAGAATAATAGTTGGTGGAATCGTGTATTTCGAGGTCAAGGCCGTCAGCGATTTGCTTTTTGGTGAAAGTCAATTGAAGCACGCTTTTGCAGAAATGTTTCCATGGATCAGTTAGAATGCACTGTATACAAAGATTAACTGGTGATACTAATACTTTGAATTTTACACAAGCTGGTACAGAGAAGAGTTGATCAGCACCGACGCTAAAGAATTCTAATACTGAATTTGTTACTGTTCTTAATCGGGACAAAGATTGCTCAGATTCACAGACTTCAGAATGCGCTTCGTCATCAGACAGACGCGCTTGCGGATATTATGGCTGTGATTATAGGACTGATAATAAGAGTAAAATTGAAGGAGTTAATGGTGATGTTCGAGCTGGTCTTATATCAGTGATTAATAGGTAATGAAGGAGCTCTTTTGAGGCGCTGAATGACCCTCAGAAACAACAAGATTTGCTGAAATTAGCAAAGATTCGCCAGCAATCAGAATGATAGAAATTTGTTGGGTCGAGATTGTCTCAGCTTTGCTTCACTTTGGGTTTTTCCGTTGCTGCTAATGTTTTTGGTGGTGGTACATTATCATTAGGTTATCAGGTGAAGATCTTGATAGCAATAAACTTGGAGCACGGGAGCGAGAGAATGGAAAAAATGTAGAGAACGACATGTTGATCTGCTTCAGGAGAATTAGTAGGATTGTGGGCAATAGAGGTCGAGTAGGTGTAGATTTAAATCTTCTAGGTGCTCAATTTTTGCAAACTGGAATGATCAAGCTGTGATTGGAAATGCTTTTGACTGCATATCGATCAGCAGAGAATCCTCAACTTGGGTGTTGAATATGTTGTGCAAGCTACAGAAAAAGGAAATTGAGCGTGTAAATCCCAGAAGCGACATGTTGTTCAAAATATTTCTCGAGAATTTAGTGCAGCACAGTCATTGCTTATTGATCAGCGTGACCGATTTGCTAACCAAAACCCAGAAGATCCGAGAATTAAAAGATTGACCAACAGCTTGAGAATAATATGACAGTATATATTGGAAAAAGTAATGGAAGCCAAGGAATGAAGCTCCAAAGGAGTTAGTTTTAGAACCTGAGTTATAATTCATTAGCATTTGTAGTTTCTGCTGCGGGTGACTAATGTTCACTTACACCTGATGTTTCTTTGAATAAAGGGGCTGCACAAATTGAAGCAACAGCTAATCAGAAAAAGAAGCTGGTCAGGAAGAGGTTGATACACTACTCAGCGAGATACAAAATTTCAAAACATGAAGAGATGGAAGTTGTACCAAGACGGACAACAAGTGGTGCATGCAAAAAGAAAAATGAAAAGAATTGTCTGGAAAGTACGAGAATACGTATATCCAACTAGTTCTGAACTACAGGCCACTGCTACTATTGTTGATAAAAATACCAATCGACCTCTCGAAACAGTTTCAACTAAAAGAATCAGAATGCAGAAGCGAAAAATGAGGTAATTGATGCAAATTCATCACAAAGTTGCTCAGGAGACTTGAAAAATTCGTTCTGGACGCAACAAAAACCATTTGGTAGCTCAAAATGCTGTTTACAGAGACCGTGATACCTCAAAAGCGGAACAAGAATTACTCTTGGCTACGAGGAAATGAAGTCCTATTGAGACAGGTGGTGAGAAAAATCTCTTGCAGCCGCTACTACTCCTGAAGAAAAGAATCAGACTCTTGATATTTTTCTTGCACGAACTTCAGGTGGAAGTGAATCTATTTCCGATTGAGCACTTTGAGAACGGACAGATTTTGCGATCGTGCAGAACTTTTGAAATACTATCATAGCACAATTGGACTAAAATTTGACAAATGTATAATATTCCTGTTGCAGATGTAAATAAAATGGTTGAATCATATGGTTGCATCAGCAGAGGTTGCAAAAGAGCTCCACATTAGGAGGCATATGGAGAGCAACCAGGAGGATTCGAGCTGTTGTCGCATATTCTCAAATCGCAGGATTCAAGAGGTTAAATAATGTATACATAAGTAATACTCGTATATTTGTTGCTCCACAAGAAGTGACTGGTGCGAATGCTGATAAAGTTCGTCAAAGCAATTGCTCGTACCATTTCAAAGTTGATATTGATGCTCAACTCCAGCATCTGAAAAGAACAAAGGTGTTACCAATGTTTCTGAAGAGGAGGTTCGTCGACTAATGGTTTCTGGTAAAGTACATTCATATCTTTTCATATAAGACCAGATGCAGAATGTTTTCAATCTTGGATTCTTTGCTAGAACCTGGATTTGTGAAATTCCATCACGCCCTAACGAAACACCTCATCAGATTGCAGCCGGATCAGTGGTTAACAATGAGGTTGCAGCTAAGTCTCCAGTTTTCCGTTGGACCTGGAGTGGATTTGAGAAAACTAAAAGAATAATCCTCCTGAGAAGAACCCACCAAATACTGATACTACTCCTGGAGAAACGCGTTCTAGTCTAAAATACGACTCCAGGCGGTGGAGGTACTATGAATAATCTTAAATCCACCTTCAACGGTGTGTGATACATCATCTACCCCTACTGATGGTATTAAGAATGTACCAAAAGGGAAATGTTGACCCTAGAAAACTTCTTTTTAGTCCATTCAGCATTTAACCGTGTATTTAAAAATATTATGAAAAATTTATAACTATTCTTGGTATGATTGCGTTTCCTCGCGTCGTGTGGCTCTCGTGCAGTGAAGATATTCCCTTTAATTCTGAAATGAAAACAATAGACCTCCTAATGATTCTTCCGTGAATGAGGTGTCTCCACACAACTTCACTTGAATGAGTACCTGGAAATGATGTGGAGACTGGCTCGCTTTCGTTCGATTTTTAATTTATTATCATTGCTTTTATGAAAAGATTTTTCTTTTATGAGCAATCCTTCTCAGGAATTGTTCGAGACATTTCTCACGCATCTTTCCAGGACTATAAGGAAATAAGTTGTAGCAGTTTGGGCTTCCAACATCCGATCAGTGTTTTTAATGGTGAACGACTGTAATGCTTCTGGATCTATGGGGATTACAAATATTCAGAGTTCCTTCTAAACGTAACTGGTGATCGCGTTATGTTTGCTCAGGACCATTCGGAAATACGGGATATAATGTACTACCAAAGTATTACAGGGGTAATAATAATTGGTATGCTGACATGGTTTTTACTCCTACACCAAAATCTGTCTTGGTATAAAATCAATGCCAGATGAAAAAGTTAATGATATACAATACTCAAAAAAGGTACGAGACTGACTTTACACAAAATCGTGGTGGAACGTCTCTTCGATTTTTAAAATGAGAACCTACATTTGATCGTAATGCACCAATGTTGCATTAACGTTTGAAACAACAACTTACGGATTTACCGTAGATGGAAAAATTAACGGAAAGGCAAGAGTGCACATAAAAGAACATATATTCTATTATGGTTCTTGGTGTGGTGACAGTGTTGTAGATTCACAATTTGGCGAAAAATACGATGATGGTATCAATAGTGGAAAAACCTGGATATGCGTCGACTGATTTGTCAGAAAAAGATTCTCCACCATCTAATGCTATGTTGTGACGGAGCATCAAATGGTGTTCCAACATATACAGCACCTACAACCAATCTTTGCAAAAATGGTTCACCATCAGCAGTAACTAGGAGTGAATGGTAAATTACTTGGACTTGATGGTGGTGTGAGATGGTGGTGAAAACGTTTTCTTGTGAAGCTCCGAAAAAATATGATGCTGTCTGTGGAACGGCTGATGGAAAAATTTTTCTCAACTGCTCCAACGACAAATTTGTGCACCATTGGAACTTCAACTCCACTCCCACAGAAATAATCCTTACAAATGGGTTTGTCAGGAGTGTGAAAGTGGCGGATATTGAGATGTGCCACAAAACCAAATACTCAAACAATGTTTGTCTCGACTTTTTGATAAAAGTTCGTGTCGGATATTCATATGAATTTTTGGGATGCATACAACAATAATAAAAAGTCACCCAGTAACATTGAAGGGATTTTTCAGTAGATTTCCGTGAAAATTATGGTGATGATATGAATCGTGACGGAAAAATTTACTTTTGATAAATTTGACTGGGTGTCCCCATATAAGGTGGGTGCACAGGTTCCTCCTCCATGTACAAAGATGCAAAAATTATTCAAACAACGGAACGATATAGAATTTCTGCGGCACCAAAAACGCATGAAGATAATATCTACATTGAATATAATGTGCAGGAGTAGAATGAGATAAAGAAGGTGGTCCATCGTGAATGTGTGAATTACAGAAGTGACTTGGTGTGGTGATGGTGTATTAGACGAGGATGAGTGAGAACAGTGTGATCCAAATGACCCATCAAAAACTGGGTTGGGGTCCAGGTGGATGATGATCCATTGACTTGTCAACGAAAGCAATCACGCAAATCTTACTATCATATGTCAATGGTAAAGATGCTCAGACAGCCGCTGATGCTGTTGCTGTAATGCTAGGTGAAGAATATACACTATACTTTTGTGGTAAAAATGAAACAAATGTCGATGCAAAGAGGGTGCCAAAAGTAACTGATACTCTTCCATCTGATATCAAAGTTATTTCCAAGGCTACAGGTACAGATTGGGATTGTACACAAAACAGTCAGACTATGACATCGTCGTTACAATAAAACGATCAAAGCTGGAGAAACTGCACCGACAATTTTCCCTCAAAGTAAAACTAAAAAGCATGATTATCACGAGCAGGAAAGTAGTTCGTCAATGTGGCTGGTGTTTGTCATGGACTCGATCCTTCTAAACCACTCAACGATCAACTTGTGTCGACCTCTGTGACGAATGTAAGCCGGAGATGTGTAACTACAACCCCAACTACAAAAACTTGTGATCCAGCAGCTGTAAAGATTGGCGATAATCCAAAACTTCAGATCAAAAATACGCCAAAGGAAACGATGCTCAAACACAAAAAGATGCTGTTCCTGTAATGCCAGGTGAAAGAATATTCTTATACTTTTGAGGTAAAAATATTTTCCAAATCACCAGTGCTAAGGGGCGAAAGTAGTAGATGTATTCCCGAACGATATCGAAGTTATTAAAACAGGTGTGGGTACAGATTGGTCTTGTACTCAGGATGGTCAAACAATGACTTGTCGTTACAACAAGACTATCAAGGCAGGAAACTGCCCCGATTATCAGCAACAGTAAAAACTTAAAACTGTTGTGACAAGTGGAGCTATTGTTCGCAATGTGGCTGGCGTTTGTGAACTTGATCCTTCAAAACCAATTAACGATCCAACTTGTAAGATCAATCGTGAGTGAGATGTAAGCCTGGTGATAAGGTTACAATCCATGCAACAAAAACTTGTGACCCAAAGTAGCGGTAATTGTTGGTGGACTTGATCTTTCTATCATATATATGGAATTCCGATGATGCTCAACCCAAGGAAATCCTGTTTCAAAACGGAACAACGATACAACTTTAATTATGTTATCAAAGTGAAGGTAGAAAATGAGTAAAACTTCTGGAACAACGACTGTCAAAGATATTTTGCTTACAAAATCAAAGACAACTGGTAATGCCACTGGAAATGGTTGGACATATAATTATTCAGGAAAAACTTTGACTTGTGCATCAACTGCCGAAGTTTCTGCTGGATCATATTTTTCCAAAATATTATCGTTCCAGTAAAAGTGGTAAATACGAGCTCAAACGAAATTATTCGTGACATGATGCGACAGTTCATAATCCAAATGAAAAACCAAACTCTTATGACGAGTGATAATCATACGCCAAAGAGGATGAGCAGTCTTGTCAGAAAGATCCGAAAAATACCGACCCAGCCGTGGTGAGAAACTCCGGGTAGTGGTGGAGGAGGAAATCCTGATACATATATTGCAACAATGTGTGAGAGGTGATGTGGCTGTAGTAAAAACATACTCAAGCCTTTATTCATGTGAAATTGGTATTCAGGGGAATTTCTGATGATCGATAAAAACAAGTTATCCAGCGTTATACAAGTAGTACTCAGCTTGATGATTTGCGCGAGATGCGATGACAAAAAGATTATTGTCATACAGGACCATATGTTCCACCTCCAACAACACCTCCTGGACCAGGCGGTGGAGGAAACAATAGCGGACCATACTGTGGCGATGGTATCGTAAACCGCGTTGGGGAAATGTGTGATCTTGGTTCACATAATGGACAGCTTATCAATGGAAAAATTGAATGTACTGCTGATTGTAAAACTTTTGGTACTACAACAAATCCATTAGAAAATCCTGTACAATTCCATATTACCATCCCTGGATTCTCAAAAATCCACTATTGGTAAAAATATTGGTCAAAAATTGATTTCTGAAAATGGAATGGTAATTGGTCGTGGATCGAGTGTATTTACGCTTTCTGATACTATACACTTTCTATGAATAAAAAGTGTACCAAAGCGATAATTCAAGTTGAAGCTGATCGAAAATTTGTAATCACAAAAGATGCTTCAAATGCTCTTGAAGGAAACGCTGTGAAGGGTCGCTCAATTCAAGATTGAATGAAATCTTCCTTAGTGGCAGCAAACTACTGGTAATCGTACAAAATATGTAGTACTCAGAGAAAGGTGACTTCTTGATGCCAAAAGATTCTCATGCACACAAGGATTGTATGATTCTTCTCGCATCGAGATGTTCAAATTACTCAAATACACAATATCAGGTATATTTTACCTCAAATCTCCATCAATTGATCAGCCAATTACACTCTTTAATGGTTCAGAATTGACAGGGATTTAAGGGTAAAAATGTTGGTACGGGTGAAATGATTTTTCAGAATTGAAAATTATCGTGATCCACAATGAAACAGAATCCAATTTCTTCTTTTTAAAGTGGAAGTGACGAATTCAAAAGTTTCATCTGCTGGTTCTTCAGTAAACCGAGAAACTTAAATCATTTACTTCTCGTTTCCAGTCAACAATCACGAGATATTACACGATTGGTGACTCAGGGAACAAGTAATACAACTAACACTGATAATTCTGCTGGTTCATTCCCATTCCGGAAAATAATACTCTCAACAATGTTTCTCCGCTCCAATGCTGGTATCACAAATGTGCCTCCATCTGATCGAAAAATTACAAATCGAAACATTGAAAATTACAAACACAACGGAAATTCAAATGTGTATTCATTCAAAGGGTGACATCGAAATCACTTGCGAATACGGAAAAACTGCATTTGAAATGACGGGCGTAAAAACAGTACTTGTGGAGGAAATGTACTTTCAAATGTGATACGACTTACCAGGTAACGACAATAACGCATCTTGGGCATTTATTGCCAAGAAGGAAATATCATTGTAGACAAGGATATAAAAATCTTGCTGGTGTTTTCTTGACAGTAAAAGAAAATAACGAAGGCGGAAAATTTACACAATCTGAAGCTACAGCAAATATTCTTCGTGTTGATGGTTCATTCTACGGAGACGCGACAGAACTCTTCAATAAGCGAACTTATGCTCGATGGAACGAACGCATATGACATTGTAACATCTGGTACAGTGCTCAACTACTCAAATCGTGCGCTCGAAAATCCACCTCCGCTCCTTTCTAATTATCTCAATCATTACAAAGTTCAGCGTGTGGTGAAATAAAATAAAAATCCTCATTTTGGGGATTTTATTTTGCCATTTTTATTTTTCTTTGCGAAAAATGATCTATAATGTGGGCCGATTTTACAACTAATCCAGTGATAATGAGAACGAGAAAAATTGGTGCCATCAGCGGGAATCTGGATTGATCGGTGAGATCCTTCTCGAGAGGAAATTGAAAAAATTTTTGAGGAATATGGGTTTCATGAGCTTGATCGTGAGGCGGTTTTGGAAGAGGCATCAGTACGCGCGTCTGGATCCGTATGATGATTATTTTGATTTTTGGTTTACACTTTCCAGTACAATCCAAAGACGGAGCGATACTATCAGAATGAACTCAATATATTTATTGGAGCGGATTATTTGATGACTTTTCGATACTATCCATCGACCACAATGCGTCATATTTATGAGCAATATGAAAATCGTAACAGGAACTCCTGATGAGAAAAATGATCCAACATTTGTGTTGTATATGATATCATCGAGGGGTTTTTGACCAAAAACCATGCGTATGCTTGAGCGCTTTTCAAGTTTAAAAATCTCGAAAATGAGGCTTTTTCAAGTCGTTCGCAAAATATTATTCGCGAATTGATGGTGAAAAAGCGAAAATATTATTACTCTCAAACACATGATGAAGCCACAGATTTCTGTAGCTTCGTCAGACGGAAAATTATATCAAATGAGCGCTTTTCTGAGGAGATGGAAAATTATTTCGAAAATTTGGAAGATCGCTTGGATAAAATTTTTCAGAAATTCAGATTATTGAGGAAAATATGGATTCTATGGAAGATACTATGAAGGTATTTTTGAGCTTGATACCAATATTACCATCAAATATTTGACAATTTTTCTGCCTTCATGCTTCCGCTCACGTTGGCGACAAGTTTTTTGGAATGAATATTGAGGGAGTGAAATTTTTAATAATATACTGATTTGGGGAACGCTGGTTGCACCTACACTTACTTCATTGAGTTTCATGTATTTTTCTTTGTAAAAAGGATAGATAATGTATTAAATATGATAAAACGGAATATTTTATTTATACTCATTTGAGTATTTTTGTGATCGAATACATATAGGTTATGCGGCGCAACAAAAATATAAATGTGAAAAATTTGTCCGAAAACAAATTCAGAGAGAATTTTTGTTCCAGTAGCGCTTTTGTCAATGAAACAACCTATTTTTCTGAGTGCCATATGGTGAAATGATACAAGTATTTTGCGATTTGTAAGCACTTCCGAGCCACTGACCACAAGAGAGTATAAGCCTGATGACCTCGTGTCTATGAGGTGGGACTTACCTCAATCAGGCAGGGACGAAATAGCTATATTCGTGCTGTTGCAAAACCTTCTATGGATGCGATGGCTCAGGAATTTTCAGGACATTTGGTGAGCCACTTGTGGCAATTTCTAGTTTTCAGGTGCAGAATATCAGCAGCGACTTTGGGACTTGGGGCGTTGTGATGATGGAGCTTTCTGTGCAAAACCAGGACAGAGTGAACATCAGCTTGGTTTGAGCAGTGGATTATTTTGATGCTGTTTCGCCAGAGATGTATTTCACTAATGCTCGCTATCAGAAATTTTATGAATGGATGAAGGAAAATGCCTATCGATACGGCTGGACACAGAGCTATAAACATGGCCCGAAATTGATGGCTATGAGATTGAACCATGGCATTGGCGATATATTGGTGTTGAAAAAGCATTGTTATTAAAAACTTGGATTGGTCATATACCAAATTTCTTAATACTCTCAAAAAGTATTTCTCAAATATAAAATAAAAACTGAAATTCGGTTTTTATATTCTAGCGAAAAACTCCTTGACTTTTCTTTAAAATTATTACTTTGGAGTATCATAATTTTTTGCTATTATGTTGCAAAAATATAATCGTCAATATTTTTCTTTGGAATATCATAGTGATTCCATGGATTTTATAGTTTTTGTGGCATATTTGAGCCACCTCTCAGAAAAAGACGCCATTCATTTTATAGGGTTCAGAGACCATTTCTGTGACTGATAGGGATTGGCAGCACCGTTTTTGTCGCGATGTATTTATTTTTCAAGATTCTGAGCTCTTGAAGGATTTTAAAAACGATTTTTCCTTCAATGGAGTACATTTTTCTTCGATTTGTATTATTTTTGGCACTCACCTTTGGTTCGATTATTCTAGCACAGGCAATTTCTAGTATTATTGGGCTATAGTGCTGATCAATTCGTGGTTTCAGGAAATCCTTCATTTCGTCTGGAATGCTCGTGAGGTGCTCGGTTTTTGATTATGTTTGCGCCGGTTGTCGAGAGCTCGCGGCTGGCATTCGTACGGGACTGATGCGCTGCGACAAAAAATTTTCCTTTTGCAGCCTCAATGATTTTGCAATTTATTGGGCTTTATGGCACCTGCCTCTGGCTTTGTGAAGGGATATTATCAGAATCAGGTTGTGGTCATGAATGACCGGTTTATAGGGCTCAATTTTATTCTAGAGCGTGCCAGTTTTATGATTATTATGAGACTGGCTCTATTATAAAATAATCGAAATATTCTCATTCCAGTAGCGTTTCATTTGTGTGCGAGATGTGGCGAATGAAATGTTTGCGACGCATCAGATTCCAAAGTGATTCAAACAGGAATTTTTGCAATTTTGGCGGGATATATTTTGTGGACGCGAACGAAAAATGTTTTTCACGAAAACATTGGAAGAAAAATAAAAATAATAAAAAGCAGTAATGTGATTTACTGCTTTTTGAAAACTTGATGGTGCATTACCCAACTCATTTCAAATTTTTACAAGACATCAATATGAAACTTTTCATTAAATCGATATAGTTTTTATAAGTTTATCAGATTTTTATATATTTATTATTTTCATCCACATTCAAAGCGAAAGAAACCAAACTTTTTTTGACGGATGCAAAATATTTTTCTTGAATGTGGATAATATTTTTAGGTTTTGTATAAATATATCTCCATTTTGTTTCTGTTGAACTGGCAGAGTTCCCAATCTTCCTTACAAAATATACTATTTTTCTATAAATTTTTGCATATAATCGAGCAAAAAGAATCAGAAAAGTGATTTTTGAAGAATTATTAAAAATTTTTGTAATTTTTCTCATTCAAAGTCTATTTCAAAATTTCAGGTCTCACAAATATATCAAATAAGGAAACATTGATATATTTTTCAAAACCTCATTCATCTGCCTTGCAAACAAATCTTTCTCAAGTCAAATATGAGTTGCTTGATTGTAGAACTTCTTCTTTAAAAATTACTTTCCGAATTGTCCGAAAAACATACATTCCGTATTCTTGAAATAATTTCCTGCTACTTTTTCACGGCTGGTGCCGTAAAAAGTGCGATATATTGACTAAAATTATTCATAGTTTTATATTTAAAAATAAAATTATGAAAATATTTTTTAAATAATTTGCTCACAAAGTAAATACTTTGAAAGAAAAACTTTGAGAAATTTTTGAATTTTTTCAAGATTTTTAGATTCTTCGACAAGCTCAGAATGACAAAAAATAAAACTTCATTATTCTTTAAAAAATTTTTCCTTCAAAAACAAAAATTCTCTCAAAATTTTGGGAGAATTTTTGTAAAATCTGTTATACACAGGGAAATACAAGGCTTTCTTATTTCTGTTTTGAAATATATTTTTGTTTTTGAAATATATTTTCTGTTAAAATAGCTGAAAAAGACTATTTTTGTGAAGTATTTTTGTGGGGAGAAGAGTGAGGTTTTGGAGGAATTGGATTTTTGAAGGTTTTGCTTCAAGGATTATTTTTTATTAGCAATATATTTTTAAAATATTCAGCAATATCTTTTTATATTCTGCATCTTCATATGATTTAATTATATTTTTCTAAATCTGATATGCTTATTCAAATTAGGTTTGAATAAAAACAAAAATTCAATCCATATATATTTTTAATATTCTTCATTTTTGTATTCGATGAATTTCATCGTATTCATTCTTTAAATAATAACACTGAAGATACAATTGAATCTTGTAATTTTTAATCTAAAAATTATTTCATTCATTGGAATATATACTATTAATAATGGAAGTATCTAATGTATGATCTAAATCATATAATTCTTTCATAATTGTACTTGTTCACATTGCTACTTCTAATCAATATTTTTCCTCTCACTTTTCAATTATTATAAAGTTTCATATATCATTAAATATATCACTTCATTTTTTCTCTTAAGGCTATATTACAATTTCTTCATACAATATCTCATAGTCAATATTTATGTTTGTAATATTGTTCAGGTTTTTGAATCTATAGCAATTAATATATCCTTATTTAACAAGGATATTAAATCTAAAATATCCTTATCTTTAGATGAGACATTTATTTTTATATTATCAGAAGCAATTCATAGTTCATTTTGTAAAAATTCAAATAGCTCCACAAAAGCTTTTTCTTTATCTATATAATTAGCAATATTAGCTAGTCAAACAAAAGATGATCACCATCTTATTCATGACTCTTTATCAAGTAATGTTCTTGTTATATGAGTTCTTATTGATGGTTGTGCTAAAAGCAACTCAAGAGTTTGGAATATTTTTTATTTACAACATACGGCTTCACTAACACTTATTGGAGCTCATATCAGGTATACACTTGGGTCTACTCAACTATTGATACCTACAGGATTCATTATAAAATAAGACTTATTTTTACAAAATCTATATATCTTTGTATAGTATTATCATGTATTTCTTTTACCTCAGAAGCAAGAGGTATATTTAAATTATAGGAACTTTTCATATCTAGTGTTTTAAAAATATTAACAACTTTTTCTTGTTGTATCTACTATTCAATATCAATCAATGGGAAATGTAAAAAGGAGTTGTATGTCAAAAGTCAATATTTCAAATAATAGGTATATTTTGTAATTTTTCTTTGGATTTTATTATTTTTCTAAAATTTTTATTAATATTAACAGTTTTTGAAATCTCCCAATTATTATTCATTTTACATATTTAAACCAAGATTGTTGTATTAATGTTTTGTAAAATTTTTATCAAACATTTTGAGCATTAAATTCTCAATGTATTTTCCATAAAATATAATTAAGTCTTTGTGTATATTCGGTATATATTCCGTTCAAAATAATGAATTAAAAGTAAATGCATGCCCTCCAATAATAATTCCTTCAGCCTTTCAGTGATTAAAAATCCAATATCATTCATTTAGGATAAAATCCCTATTTTCTTGATCTATATACCAAGGATCATCACTCCATTCTTTTTGCAGGAAGAATATCATAAGGTCATTCTTGTATGCAACATTTTTCAAAATATTCTTTAGTATATTCAAATCATTTTTCATTCACCAACTAGAAAAAAATGAGGTCAAGAATATCACACTAATCAGGTTTTTGAAAAATTGCATTACTTAAAAACTATTATATCAGAGAATCCACAAAAGCACTTTAGGATTATTTTTAATAATTTCATAATCAATGCTAATCAAGTAATTGATTTGAGTTATATCAACCTATTACTGTAAAAATTCATTGTATATTTTTTATCAAGAAAAAGCTTCATGTAGATCATCTATTCTTGATTTTACAGATGATGAATAAAAATTCATCACTTTCATGACATTTTTCAAAAAGAAATATTAAATCAAAAATCTTGAAGATTTTTAATGCAATATTTATACTATCATTTCATAACAACTTTTAAACTACGAGGAAGAGAGCAATAACTCTAATATTATCTCATTTTTAATTTTGGTGGATAGAGTATGTGTAGGGACTTGTTTGTAGAATTTGTTACAACTTCAGAATTATACATATTTTCTACTTTATTTATAATATTTACCATATTTTTACATATTAATTTATCAAATCATCTCATTCATATTGATTCTCTATAAGTTGGATTTTTCTATTAAAATATTTTTATTATCAAAAATTTTAAAGAATTCTTTGATTCATATATCAACTATTGTATGAGCTAGTCACATTCCAATACATTTTATGATGTCAATATCAAAAGACAGATTATTTTGAGAATTATATCTATTTATATCAAATGAATAAGGATTAATAAATACACTATTATCATAATTTCATGCTCATAATATAAACAATACCCTTTCATTTATTTCTATTAAAGTATTATTTATATAAGTTGAATTTTCTGCTCTTCTTGCTGCACACATAAATATTGGTTCCAATCTAAAAATTTCATGTAACCATGATTGTTGCTAATTCTCAAATATTAATATTATTATCAGTGATTAAGCGTAGTCATTGACATATACTTAAGGCAGATGGCTCATATCAATCTATTAAAATATTTCATATAGTTGCTAATAATTCATCTTTTGTTATATTTCAATCTTTATGTAATTTTAACAAATCATCTAATAAATTTTTCAAAATTCCAATTCATTTCTAGAATCTAATAAACTTTCAACATAATTTTTAAATTTATAGTATGATTCTAATGTTTGTTTTCATAATTCAAAATCAGCATACCCTCTAGATATAAAAATGAGTAAAATCATTACTCCAATCCATAATTTCATAAAAATCTTTTTGAGGTATTCAAAAATTTTTGAGATATAACTTCGAGTTGATAATGGAGTACATAATCATTTAATAAATCAAATTTTTCTCGATGACTATTATGTTCATTTTAGCGATTTTTCTTGCTTTTTTCTTCTAAATCATATCTAAATTGATTTATATTTTTAAAGAATGAGGATCTAATTAGTTCTGTTTTTTAATTTTTATGATAATCTCAATCTGAAAATATACCATTTTAGACAAAAATTCTTTTAATTCAACCAAATGATTTTTGCTCTTCTTCAGATAATTGTCAAAAATATGAATTTCAACGATTTGATGTTAGATTTTTATTGTTTAATCATGCAATAATGTCATTATATCTAGTAACAATCCAAGATTTTTAAAAATCATCATAAAAATATCTGATTTTTGCATCTTTTGATATTCTCAGAAAAGGATTATTGTAAAATTCTGTACCCTATTGATTGAAAAATCAATTTTTCATTTTTAATGTGCTATTAAAGTGATATTATTTTTATCATAAGTATTGATTTTTACCCTTCATCATATAGGAAATGTAAAAAGAAAGGTGTCGTATGTCAAAATCGACATTTCAAATTATAGGAATATTTTTGAGTTCTACTTTTTGAATCTATAATCTTTTTAAATAATGCTTTTTGTCATTTTATTATTTTTGAAATCTTCATATAACAATTCATTTTATTTGAGATGATTGTTGTATTAGTGATTGTAAAATTACAGTCAAATAATTCATTAGAAAAATCAGCATCTATTTCCATAAAAATATAATATTGTCTTGAACTTGAGGATAAAGGTTTGTTCATTGAGTGATTCCATACATGGAATATGCCCTCAATAATAATTCCTTCAGCCTTTTCAGTGATTAAAAATCCAATATCATTCATTTAGGATAAAAATCCCTATTTTCTTGATCTATATACCCAGGATCATCACTCCATTCTTTTTGCAGGAAGAATATCATAAGGTCATTCTTGTACTGCAACATTTTTCAAAATATTCTTTAGTATATTCAAATCATTTTTCATTCACCAACTAGAAAAATGAGGTCAAGAATATCACACTAATCAGGTTTTTGAAAAATTGCATTACTAAAAAGCTGTTATATCAGAGAATCCACAAAGCACTTTAGGATTATTTTTAATAATTTCATAATCAATGTAATCAAGTAATTGATTTGAGTTATATCAACCTATTACTGTAAAGAAAATTCATTTGATATTTTTATCAAAGAAAAGCTTCATGTAGATCATCTATTCTTGATTTTACAGATGATGAATAAAATTCATCACTTTCATTAACATTTTCAAAAAGAAATATTAAATCAAAAATCTTGAAGATTTTTAATGCAATGTTATACTATCATTTCATAACAACTTTAAAACTACGAGAAAGGACAATAACTCTAATATTATCTCATAATTTTGGTGGATAGAGTATTTGCATAGAATTATTTTTATTAAATAAAAATTTAAAAATTTATTTTTATAAATATATTTTTGTTATCCTTATGAGAAATTTTTGGCATTTCCATGGGTAAAAACTTCAAAATTTTACCGTTTTTATATCACTTTTAGATATTCCTACTTTTTCTCAATAATTCAAATATTTCCTGTTCTTTATTTTTCAGTATCAAGCCTATATCATGGAACAAATTTAAAAAATAGATAACTGAGTATTTTTGCTTTTAGTATCGGTCATGATTTTTCTCATTTAGGAACTCAAAAAGCTATATATCATCATTTTGTAATTCTTAACATTTCCTGTAAGATTTTTATTATTCTCATCATCACTATAGTGTTCTAATGTTCATATATTCCAAGTTAATTCAAATTCCTCATCATTCATTTTAGTATTGAAAATATCTCAATTTATATAATTTACATTATTAACTTGTAATTTTACTTAATAATTTTGCATATTTAAGAGCATTTTTGAAATGTCAAGTAAAGTTATTCACTTTACGTGATTTCATATAAGTAATAATGATGATTTTTCAAGATCATGACCCAACTTCTATTATATTAATCTTATATCAAAAATTTTTTCTATAACATTTTTATAAATAAAAATTTATAATATCATTATAATAATCCCTCCCACCAGTAAGAGCTATATTTTTGTTTGAAGTAATTCATTCTCAAAAAATTTCACTCCAAACTTTTTCTTCATGATCTATATATTATTCATTTTTAAGGATTAGGAATCAAATGCGTTCTCGGAAATATCGTGGCTTCGTAAATATATGGCTGATTTGCGAGCCACTGAACCAACCTTGCCAACCAAGACCAAAACCACTTGTTATTACATAATCTTCAAAATCTCTAGTTTGTAAATAAGGCAAATAATCATTTTCAGGTAAATTAAAAATTTCTGCTTTTTAATAAAACATTTTTATCTTTTATTCTTTCTCATGCTCAAATTGTTTCTCTAAAGCCATATAAAATAAAATCAGCATTTTTGGCAACTGGCACTCAGTTTACTTCTTTTCTGCAATTGCATGATAAAAAGGTATTTGAAGCATAGGAAATTCTGTGACTATGACATTTGCTTCTAAAAATTTCTGTCAATCTCACTTCTTCCCAAGAGCCAAAAATTTTTAAACTAAAACTCTTTATATTTTTCATTATTTGTGTCTTTATAAAAAGCAAATCCAACGCTTCTCTGAATGTAATTCTTTTTGGTTCATTTTTAACAAATTGTATATTTAATTCTTCTTCTGAGATAAAAATAATAAATCTTCCTTATTGTTTTTGATAATGTGGTTAAAAATGTGTTCAAATAATCACATAAACACTTTTATATTTCATTTCTAAATCAACTTTTCTATACTCAATGTGTTGGAATTCTGATAAATGGGTAGCATCAGATTTTTCCTTTCTAAATGAATTATAAATACTAAAAACTTGATCGATGTTTTTATGAGTAGTCATAACTCAAATAAAACTGAGAACTTTCGGACAAAAATCCTCTTACTACCATCAAACCAATTGGGAAGCTCAACAGGTAAAGTATCTGTTGTATAATCCAAAGTTTGTCATGCATATACTTCTCAGGAGAAGAAATCATGAGAGGTTGTAAGAGGAGGTTGAGCCATTAGTGCATTTTAAAGAATGAAAATATTGCACAGTGGACATAAAAATAGCATTATCAATTTTTTGATAAATGATAAAAACATTTTTCATTTTTTCACACGATTTATGCGGTTGTTCAAAAGTTCAGTTTTTATAACATCTTTTTCTATTAAACAACTTGTATTGATGTTATTTCAATTATAAATAATATCTTTTTCATTTTGTAGAGTATACCATAATGTAAAATTATATAATAAAATATCATAATAATTGCTATTAACTTTAATACTTTTGTCAATTTTTGTTGGGGAAAATTTTTAGGAACGAGTAAACAAAATTTACTTCTTTTTAATGATTTCTAAGTCTCTTGTAATAATTACTTCAAAATAGAAATAATCATTTTTATAGTCAAATTTATCTTTTGGAAAAATTTGATTGAGTTGTTATATGGTGCCCAGGGCGGGACTTGAACCCGCACGTCCGTGAAGACAGGGATTTTGGGTCCCCCGTGTCTACCATTCCACCACCTGGGCAAGATTTTTCAGAATTTTATAGAAACTTTACATAAAGTCAAATAAAAATTTCAGATTTTAATTTTTAAATCAATTTTTCTCGACTTTTTAAAAATTTTTCAGTATAATCCTTTTTATTTTAAAAATTTTTATGAAATTTCAACTTGATAATCTTATTGCTGAATACGAAAATTTGGAACAAGAGCTGGCTGATCCAGCGATTTTTCTGATATCAAAACGCCTTAAATCTGTGAATCAGAAGAAAATCTTGAAAAACCGTAGAGATTGTACAAGATTTATAAAAATTTGTGATACCAATTATGAGGAAGCAAAAAAACGCTCGTGGTAAACGAAAAGATCAGAAATGCTTGAGCTCATGAAAATGGAAATTGCCGAAGCGGAAGAAAAATTCCAGTACTGGAAGAAGAGCTCAAAATCGCTCTTTGCCCAAAAAGATCCAAATGATGAAAAATATTATTCTCGAAGTTCCTGCCGGTGCTGGTGGTGATGAGGCGGGACTTTTGCGATGGAATTGGCTGAAGCGTACAAAAATTTTGCCCGCAATGAGGGTTTTGGCGTTGAGATGACCTCAGGAATCTTTCAATGATGCTGGTGGATACAAGGAAGTGATTTTTGAGGTAAAGGGGAGGGTGCGTATTCTCGATTCAAATATGAATCTGGTGTTCATCGTGTTCAGCGAATTCCTGCGACAGAAAATGGTCGCGTTCATACTTCGACGGTGACGGTCGCTGTGATGCCAGAAGCAGAAGATGTGGAAATCGAAATTCGCGAAGAAGATCTTGAAATTATGGCGTGTCGCGCGTCTGGTGCAGGTGGCCAGCATGTCAACAAAACCAATTCTGCCATTCGTGTCGTACATATTCCAACTGGATTGGCGGTAGAGATGTCAGGATCAACGTTCTCAATTGCAAAATAAAGTGAAGGCGATTTCAGTTTTGAAAGCTCGACTTTTTGCTATGGAGGGAAGCAAAAAGCAGCCGAGGAAGGAGCGGCTCGTTTTGGCTCAGGTAGGATCTGGTGATCGCTCCGAAAAATCCGTACATACAACTATCCACAGGATCGAATCACGGATCATCAGAATTGGTGCTAATTTTTCAAACATTTCCTGTCGTAATGAGTGGCGATTTGGGTGATATTTTTGATGCGCTCGCGATCGCAGATCAAACGATGAAACTCGAAGAGGCTTCTAAAGGTGCGGAATAAAATTGTAGTTTTTCGATGATGCGACTTTCGATCATTAAAAAGTGACTTAATTGAGTTATAATACACTCCATCAGAGGTTGATGAGTTTTGATGAAAAATAGAAAAATTGTGAGCAATGATTATAAAACTAGCATAAAAATATTTTTGTGATAATTATCTCAAGAGATTTGAATGATTATATTTTGATGTGGCTTTACAATTCGCATTGGAAACTTGACGAGGATGATGATTTGAAATTGTAATAAAAAAATTTCCTGATATATTAAATTCTCACAGAAATTTTACTATGAAGTCCGAAAAACTCCTAATAAAAATAGGAGTTATTTTTGTATCTTTTTTAAGATTTTCCCTTTATTTCTCTGATCACCTGTTTGACAATGCTTATCCGTTCTTCTTTTTCATATATTCAGTGAAGGCTGTCAGCATTCCTATCAAGTCCTCCTCAAAGAGTTCCTGTTCTTCTTCACTCAGATTTTTGTACCATTCAAGCATTTCTTCTGCTTGTTATTCAGGGAAGTCAGTATCGTTCGTAGTCATATAATTTATATTTCAAAAATAAGTCCTTTAATCTTAGAAATTTAATAACGAAATTTGAGAATCATTCATTGAGTTGTTTTTCTCGATCTACAACAGTAGAAATTTACTAATGAAATTTGAGTAGTAAATACATTAAATACTTTTCTTCATCTACAACAGTAGAAATTTACTAATGAAATTTGAGTGCTCACGAGGTTGCACACAACAGATCTACAACAGATGAAATTTACTAATGAAATTTGAGCCGATTTGCCACATGATAGAAATCAGATCTACAACAGTAGAAATTTACTAATGAAATTTGAGAAATACGGCAAACAATTTATTCCCATAAAATCTACAACAGTAGAAATTTACTAATGAAATTTGAGAAGTCCAGATAACATCAATTGTAACGATCTACAACGAGTAGAAATTTACTAATGAAATTTGAGCGATAATGGGTCGGAGGGACGGCCAGATCTACAACAGTGAAATTTACTAATGAAATTTGAGCGATAATGGGTCGGAGGACAGCCAGATCTACAACAATGAAATTTACTAATGAAATTTGAGCGATAATGGGTCGGAGGGACGGCCAGATCTACAACAGTAGAAATTTACTAATGAAATTTGAGGATTATATCAACGAAGTGAACAAAGGAATCTACAACAGTAGAAATTTACTAATGAAATTTGAGGATTATATCAACGAATGTGAACAAGGAATCTACAACAGTAGAAATTTACTAATGAAATTTGAGACATAAAACAGACGAAATTAGTGAAAAATCTACAACAGTAGAAATTTACTAATGAAATTTGGAGCCCTATGTTCGCATATATTTCCGCAAAAATCTACAGCAGTAGAAATGTAATAACGAAATTTGAGAAAAAGACTTTGATGAGAGATTTTATCTACAACAGTAGAAATTTACTAATGAAATTTGAGCGATGAACAAGAAGCATTGCGACTATTCATCTACAACAGTAGAAATTTACTAATGAAATTTGAGGATAACGGACTTATTTACGCATCAGTATCTACAACAGTAGAAATTTACTAATGAAATTTGAGAGCGAAAAAGTGATATTTAAGCCAGATGCAATACACACTCCCAATTGAGCATGAGACTCTTGGCTTAAAATCGTTTCATATTAAGACTGAGGGTTTGCATTCCTCCAAATGTCATTACCAAAATTTCCACCGAAAAGGTGATTGTTGAATTTTAGAATGTTAAAGAACTGCTAGAATTGTAGCAAAAATTTTTAAAAATCAAATTTTATTTATTCAATGAACAAAAATCCAAATCATCATTGGCGCCGTAACCATATTTGATAATCCTCGTCAGCAAGCGAAATTAGGTACAATCAAAACCGTATCCGCTGGCGAAAACTGCATGAGCTCAAAAAGTGCCCTCGATTTCAGCCTGAATCACACTCAAAAAGACGATCAGAATTTTTGAATTTCATATACACTATATTGAATTCTTCGTCAATATTTCGTCAGAAATTTGGAAAATTTGGTGCGAATTTTTGTCATTCGCGATATCATACGAAATAATCAACATTTTATGAAAAATATAAAAAGGAAATTGGTGCTTTTTGGATCCAAAATGTGTCGATAAAATCCATAAATATAATCATAAATGGCTTCTCGATGCGCCAAAATAGCTTTGGAAAAATTTGAGAATATTTTTAATGGCTTCTCATTTGAAAATATTGTCCATTTGCAAAGCCAAAATCGCTGTCTTTTTATTTGCCCGAGATTAAAAGATTTTCGCATGGCTTCGTCGATAATCGCTCGAAATGGCTCTTCAACATCGCAAACGAGAGATTTTCTTTGATAAAAAACGGCGATGATAAAAACCTTCATAAATATCAAATCCATACAACAACAAAGTGCTTCCAAAAATGAAACAAAAAGTATAGCCCATATCGAGCAAAAGGTTATTTTTGTCAATTTTGGTGCGCGGATATCAACCCCATCAATCCATTTCGCGATAATATTCATGGAAAAATATTTTGCTGCGTTTCATTCGATGCCAAGTAATTGCTTCGAATTTTCGCATGACCCTGAAGCGCTTCCTGCGAGAGGTGAAGTTTATTGGCAGTTTTGTTGAGAATTTCATTTTTCTGACGGATTTTGTGGCAGAATAATTCTTGATTTTGAATTTTTAGTGGTAATACTAGATTTTGGACATATACCGCGAGATTTTCATCATGAAAATTTTGGTATTGTTTCTCGCGAAGCAAATATTACCATTGAGGACCGCCATCATCACACCTCACTGGCTTCAAGATTTTTACGAAGCAACACGAGCGCCACGCCAAAATTTTTTGTAGCTTTCTGATAAGTTGGGTGCTGATAGTTGCCTCGCCAATCAAAAAGAAAATTGCGAAAAGTTTGTGAAGACTTGCTTGATTTTTATTTTAGCGTCGTCTTCCACCAAAATATTTTCGTTATGAAAACGGATATTTTTCATCATACGAATGAATAACCATGATGGATTTTTGGATGAAATCGGGTTTAGAAAGCATAAGAAAGCATTAAGAAACATCACAAAGATTTGTATAAATACATCGTGCGCATTTGGCTGGATTGGGTGAAAAATTTTTCTGAAAGTTGATAACTGCGAGAAATCGATATATTTTTGAAAATTTTTCTCGCGATCAGACGGCAGGGGAATAGGATAATTTTTGTTATCAATAAGCGAGATGAAACCGCAATCCAGTCACGACATAACCCATCTCAGAAAGACAAAAATATTGCCCGTATAATTGCCAAATATATCAACGATATACTTTATCAATTTTTCGTTTTCGTTCTGTCAAAATTCCAGTTCGCGCGTCATACAAATCAATTTTTCCTTGAATCCCAAATTCGTGTGAAATAATCGCAATTCCTTGTAAAATATTTTTCGACTGGAATATTTTGCAGAATCAATACTTTTATGAGCAATATTTTCCTAGTGTTTGAGCCTTGTCATGGTAAATATTTTTATTAAATTTTCCACTAAATATGAGTTGCCAATAGATCGATCTTGGACAAAAATGAAATCATTAAGCTCTGATAACAATATGTAATCTGATGTATCCATAAAATAAAAATATGCTATAGTAATTATAGCATATTTTGTAAAATTTCTGCAAATATTTTTATGATTTTTTATAAAAATTATCCCAAGGAACTATCTGAAAACTTTCATGCATTATTGTTGGAACCATTCAAAATCACGAGTATGTTACTAGTACATCTCAGTAAGCACAACAAAGGCAATAATCCAAAAATCATTATATAGTTGCTTAAAGCGTTTACCTTTTTAAAATCCTTTTTCAATAATAAACCACTTTGCCATATGATTCTATAACTGCGTGTGAAAAATCTTTACATGAAATACGATTAAAAATTCCATAAGATTTGTCATTTTTATTATTCGCTTGTTTTTGAGTTCGATATCTTCTTTTTCATATTGAATCCAAGAAGATAATCCTCCTATAATTTCAGCCTGAACAATAGGGTTAGGACATAAATTCTGTTCGTTAACTAAATATTTATGGGTGACATCGTGAAATAGGTGATCAAGGTTTTTGAGTCTTGTCCTCTGGTAGGTCAAACAACTCTGCTAAGACAATTAGTATCCAGGCATTGCATAATAAATATATTTAATGAAGTAACCACATATCCCAGTCAATATCTCTTATCAATAAATCTACTTTTCCATTGAGGGTTTTATTATATTTAATAATTCGCTCTATCATAATAATTCCTTTTCGCGAGCGATATTGATGCACCATTTGCATCGCCTGATGTTGAGAATTTTTCGAATTTGGTACCAGCTCATTTTGAATTTTTGTAGAAATTTCCATGAATCAAAATGCTCTCATTGTTCATTTTTGTACAGGAGAAAGAAGAAAATCGTCTGATATTGCATCCATTCCAGTGTTGCGAATTTGTTGAATCATCTTGATTGCAAAGCGTAATTTTTCCCAACTTTTTGGCTCAGCTCATTCGTCAATTTGTGATAAAATAGAACGATTGAAGTCAAAATTTTTCTAGTGTTGCCAATAGCAGATTATTGATATCAACTTTACTATTTTCCCATTGTCCGGTTTCCTTGTTCCGTTCGATGATAATATCGCTCAATATTTTCGCCATTGATTTGCGAGATGTAGTTCCCAATGTTTTTCCAGTATTTTTGTCTGTGTATGAAAAATAAAATCACCATTTTTCAAGAAAATAATATCTGAAAAATTTTCGAGAATTCCATTTTTGGTATTTTTCAGTACCTTTTTGAGATAAATACTTTTTCGCCATCCAGTTGCTGGATCAGTTTGGGAAGTATAATTTGCTCGCGTATAAAAATAATTCCCACTTGTTTTCGTGCTTCAATATCGCCATAATTATCGATTTTTTGGTGTGAGTTGATACGCCTGATTGACACTTCCATGAGTATTTTGTAGAGCATCTTTTCATAACCACAAAGTGTGAGTTTTTGAGCAAGTGCTAACTCAAATTTTTGATAAATTGATTTCTCAATTTTTGTCGAGAGCGCTTAAAGCCAGTGTTGAGGTCTTCCATGATATTAGGGCATTATGCTGAATGCTCAAATCAACAATTTTTAACTGCATGAGAAATATATCACTCTTTCAATTCCTTAATTTTTCCAATTGTTTGCTAATTTTTCCGCGCTTCATCACGATTATTCACTCAACTTGAGGTGAGTTTTTCGGCATAATTTGTCTTTCGATACAATTGAGACTTCATTGTTCAAGGATATTTCCATTACGATCAATGAGAGAATAATAGAGCAGATGTTTTTCTCACGATCAATTCCAAGAAATGTAATATCGAGGGTTTTTGTGTGATTATTTCGCGAACTTGCTCATTGATATTCGTATTTTTCATACAAAAATTGAGCGTTACTGGCACATGAAAAGAAACTTTTCACGAGTAAACCGTAATTTATCAATAATTTTTCGCCTTTTTATTGAGAATTTCGTTGCCATTTTCATCTTTTTCAATGTTGGCTCGTACGCTTTTTCGGTAGAAAATTTCCGCTTCACCATTGAGTTTAACGCGATTTGGTACATTTTCAAAAATATTTTTCCAATAAAGCGTAGAAGATTTTTGACTTTTTCCAGGTTTTTCGTTGTAGTCTTGATTTTTAATTTGAAATAAGAAAATTTTTCATTCTCGTTCAAGTTCAATAATTTTTCACCATTGATTGGTGCAAAATCGAGTTTATATCCTGTTTTTCGACATCTGCATAAAATTGGCTAATATCTTCATATTCTTCAGTGTTCTTAAATTGAAAGCCAAAAACTTGCCAATTTTTCGTACAATTGTATGCCTTGTTTGTAAAAATCAATGATTTTATGAAAGTGCTTCTTTGGAGAAATTTTCTCATTTTTGAATAATCCCGCATCATAAATCATAAAATTTCATCCGTGGCTCCATATTGTTTTCAGTTACTTTTTGGAAAGAGGCATTTGGGAAAGCATTTTGTTTGGTCATGGCAAAAGTTTGTATTCCATTTCTTCCAACCATTTTGTGTCACATTTTTCATAAAGAGAGTTTTTCATGTTTTCTTGTCCCAATTTCTTTTTCAAAGATATGATTATTCCCGTGCGACATAATCGCAAGAAATTCCTCATCTTTTTCATTTTTGAGTAAAAATACTATGAATTGTCAACTTCTTTGTTGACATCCCAGCCTCAGCGAGCGTTCCATTTTTCAAAATTGAGTTTCATTTTTCTGGGCTTTCCAATTTTTCGTTATAAAATTTCGAATCGCGTCATAATATTCAAAAATTTTATAGTCTTCAAGAATTGTGTGGAGTTTGTTATAAAATTCAGCATCAATTTCTGATTTTTCCATCGCGAGAAAATATTTCGCCATAATCGCGGGAATACGACTTTCGTCGGCATATTTTTGAGAATTTCCCTATCATTCGTTTTTGAAATTGAAAAATTTTTCAAAATATTGTGCAATTCTCATTCATATTTTTGAGTATTTTCAATAGATATTCTCTACTTCATCAATCAATTTTTGAGAAATATGTTGTCACTTCAGAGATTTTGCAATTTTTCATCTTCCCAATTTTTAAAAATTTCGACTGGTTTCAAATTTTTCAATGCTTCCAAAATATCAGCACAGGGAAGTATACTCAGTTGCTTCGATTTGTCACTCGGATGACATTTTCCAGATTTTTGATTTTTGGAGTTTCCGCAAAGTGCAAAACCAATTGGAGAAAATTTGGCAGAAATGGTATTGATGGCAATTTTAGAAAGATAAATTTCTTTGAGATTTTTCGTGTGTTTTCGAAGATTGGAATAATTGAAAAATTTGCTCATTTTCTGATTACATTCAGGAAAATAATTATGCAAAAATATTTTTCAAATGATTAACATTTTTCGATTTGAAAAATTTCAAATCATTTTTCGTGAAGTGAGCCGAGTTTGTTTTGTATAAAATTTTTAGCGGTAATTTTCGCGAAATTCCTGATTGTGAGGTTGATGAGCTCGTTGTAGTGACCGATAAGCCGATTGTAATCATCAATTCCGGCTTGCGAGTAGCAGGATTGAAAATGGAATTTCAAAATATCTTCCGTGATTGCACTGATGTTGATCATTTCTCCGGTTTTTATCTCGAATTTGGCGACTTTTGCTATTGAGTTTTATCATACATTTCCAAATATTTTTCCCCTCATGTGAATGTCTCGCGGTTAGCCACAAATTTTGGTAGATTTTCGTGAACAATTCGCGTCGCAATGGCGGTTGATTTTTCTTCTTTGGTCGTGTAATAATTTTCACGATTTTTGATTGAATCCGCTAAAATATGTAAAAATCATTCAAACTCATCTATGAATTCTTGTTTATCGGGAAAAATCTTCTTGAGTACCTTAAGAATTCCAGATTCTGATCAAAATTTTTATAACTTTTTATCTTTCAGAATTGGCTTTTTCGGATTTTTCGTTGATTTCTAGCTTCAGCGTTCTGCGGTTTTTCATGTACAATTTTTCCACTTCCTTCGCGCAAGTTTTTCAATTTTTCAAAATCTTTTTCCCATTTTTCTTTTCTGAATCAGAAAAACTAGATTTTTGCTTTCAAATGATCAAAAGTATGATTCCCAATTAATAGAATTTTCAAGGCTTTCCGCGATAAATTTGTTGTGCAATGCGTCAAAAAGTGGCTTTAATTCTTGATATATGCTTTTGTTTTTAGTATCCTGAATCAAAATTTTTGCGTTTCCAGATTTTGGCAGGTTATCTTGCTTGGCTTAATCTCGAATCTGAGCGTTTTAGAAAGGGCATATTGCGCCACTAAATCATCATGTTTCTCATAAAAATAGGAAATAAGCACTTTTATTATATATTTTTATCAAATTTTTCAAATTATTTTTCAAAAATAAAAATCCTCAAATTGAGAATTTTATTTGTGCGTCATTCGATAAATTCCGTTATCAAGGGTCATTTCACCTTTTATAAGTTCAGCACAGCGCTTCATCATAATCATTGCAGGCGGATCTTCTGTGGCAAATCGCTCAAACATATGTCCAGCCGCCAAATATCTGCCCCTTCACGACAAAAGCCTCGAGCGCCGCTATCAATTCGTGTATTTCGCCATATTGATCGAATCATCAGCAGTCACAAAACTTCAAAAATGCGTACGCCTCATTTTTCCCTTTTTACAGAAATGTAATCAAGTTCACGAATCAGGAATTCATCGCCAATCAAAATTCATGTGTTTGTGGCTGCAATAATCACATTCACGCCGTACTCTTTGCCCATTCATTCCAGTCGGGAAGCAAGATTCACGGTATCGCCCAGCACCGTAGCTAGTTAAAGCGTTTTTCTCGAGCCAATATTTCCTACCATGACTTCACCCGTCGCGATTCCACACGAAAATCGATTGGATCGAGATTTTTCTTTCAAATGATTGTTAAAATCATCGAGCGCGTCATATGAACCGCAGTTCGGCACGCATTGATAGCGTGAAATGGATCATCTGCTGGCGCTCAAAAATCACATCACCGCATCACCAATATATTTATCGAGCGTTCCTTGATGCTCAATCAAAACATCCGTCATTCGCGACAAATAATCTGTCATCAACACAAAAAGATTTTTAGTGTCCATCTGAAATACTCGTAAACCCAGCAATATCAGAAAATAAAATCGAAAGTTCCTCGCCACTAACGTCGCTGCAATTTTGTTCGTATCAATCATTTCTACCACACTTGGGCTGATGTATGCGAAAATGCGTTCCAGAATCTGCCTTTTTCCCTTATCAACGATAAAAATTTGTAAATATACACGATCGGGTAGGTGATGATTCCGCCACTCAGCAAAAATGGAAAATATCAAAAACCACGCGCCATTCGCCGTACGAGTATCGTGCCACAAAAATTGTCAAAAAATAATCGCAAACGATTGTCACAATCGGCGAAATAAATTTTGCAGAAGAAAAAGTATAATAATACGGCCAAAATCGTTACCACAATCGACAAAATATATGTCGTGGTGCTTCCGAGTTCACTTAAAAAGTTTATTTTGGAGGATTCCATCCAAGAAAAAAGCATGGGTGTATACTCCTGGGATTTTTGTGGCCAGTTGATGGAAATGACTGGTATCGTGAATGAGCGTTCCACTTTCACCAACGAGCACATATGCACCTGAAAAACCTTCTCGTAAAGCTCTCCATTCGTGAATATATTCGTTTGGATCTTCTTGGAATTTTTTATAAATATCCAAAAATTTTGCGAGCGATATCGTGCGACTACGGATGTTCTGCTGCGTTGGATTCTTGTCGGTTTTCGAGAAAATATGGTTGTGGAGTTTGGGAATTGTATTTCTCTGATGTTCCTCCATTTGAACTTTGTTGTGACTTAATCACCATGTTAACGAGTTTTACAAGTCTCATTTTTCTATCACTAAGAGCATGGTAATCGGCAATGTGTACACAAAAAGAATCGCGCGTTGTCAGGTTAATCGTTTCCTGTTCCGAATTTTATTTGTGTTTGCATTGGACCATATGCTGTGATAGGGTAGGCAAGGTCACGTTTCCAACACTGAGGCGCTTCAGTGCCGCCACCATCAATAAGCCCCCATCGAATTTTGCTATACACGCCACGAGGCGTAAAGGGGCAGGTCAAATTTTTCTATATCACCATCCCCAGAACAATCATCTAGTGTGTATTTCTCAGAGAGAATTATTGGTTTTTGGGCTTGAGTGTTGCAATGGTTGTATTTTTCAAAATCAAGCATCGCCTCGCATAAATTCTTTTTCTATGTTTGTCAGCATTTTTGAAACACTATATCAAATCCACTGCCTTGGCGCCAGCAGCTTTTTGAGAAAATGTCATCAATCGAGTGTATTCATCTTTTTCCGATTGTCAGCATCGAATATTCGCTTTGAGAATTGAGATTATTGAGCGTCGTCTCGTCAATTTCTACAATCACGATATTATCGGACGGAGCAAGTTTTGGTTTATAAATAAAATCCTGAATTTCCGCGCCGGCTGTTGTACGATATGTGAAAATAATTGATCGGTGCGATAAAATCTCGCCCCAAAAAGCGTACGTCCCGAAAAAGAATCGTCAGCGAAATGCAATAATATGTGCTTGATGTTTTGCAAAAATTTTCATATTATGAGTATATCATATCGTCTATGCAAAACAACAATTTTTCTTCTCTTGGGAAATTTGCTCTTCGTGGTGCGATTTTTGGACTTTCTGCGCTCGTTGTTTTTGTCGCTGGAATTTTCACGATTAGTTATGTGGCAGCACAGAATCCGAGCGGAACTTTTGGGCAGATTTTGAATAAAAATTTTGTCGTCAGGGGATTGGCAGAATTCTGATGGAACCGTAAAAATGCTTCTCAGCTTGGTGGACTGGATGCAAGCAAAATATCAGAAAATTTCTAGCCTAATCAACGCTGTCCTGCCAACAATGTGTTGCTGGGTTTGATAATTCTGGAAATTTGCTCTGTAATTAGTTTATTACATAATCTTTGCAATAAGAAAATAAATTCCTAGAAACCTTTATTTTAAAGTAATATTTATTGCAAATATTTGCATTAACTTTTTGTAATGAAAAAATCCTCATTTTTGAGGATTTTTATTCTGCGAAATTTTCAAGTCCAGGAGGCGGATTGAGTCTCAGTGCAGGATTATATTCGACGATGATTTTTATTTGGATTATTTTCTTGCCCAACGGCCTTGTGCGAAGCTGGATCTTCCCATTTAAATTCTTTTTCGAATATTTGAAAAACACTCAACCTGACCACTACAGAGATTTTCTGCCATGATAGAACCCTTGATATAGAGTTGATGTTGGTATCGCCCAGAATTGATTTTTCTGCAATCAGGGAAGTATTCAGATTCGTACTACTTCCTTTAATGATAATATTTCCGCCGACGCCATCTTTTTCAAAGTGCGATAATCGCGATCGGATCAGAAGTGTTATTGATATTTTGATCGATTGTGATATCACCGCCAATCGCTATATATGTGCGTTTTTGAGGTGAAAGGTGACTGGAAATTTGTACATTTCTTTCAAAAACTTCATAATTTTGTTTGAAAAATCAGAAATATTTCCTCAAGGTATGCAATATTTTTGCGAATGAGATTCAGAAGATCATTACGTCCTGTGTGGAAATTGATCGTATTTTCAAGCTCGAATTTTTCCGTTGTAAGAATTATAATTCCACCCATAATTTCGAGATCTTTTAGGGCTGATTTCTTCCGATTGAAAATTTTTCAAAACGCTTCATAAATCACTTTTCTCATGAAATCGTGTATCCGACCGCAAGGCTGAGTGTTTGATTCTGTGACTTGTAATCGCTGGCTTGAAAATAATTTTTGCCTGCCATGAAAATTATACCCAAAAATTGCAAAATTGTCGCTAATATTTCCGTTACAAAAGATATTTCCGCCATTGAGTGCGCCTAACAAATTTTTGTGACACGACATTCCATTTGGGTTGATTTGAAGGTTTGAAATCTCACGGATTGGTCGTGATTTTTCCAATAATTTGCGCTGATGATATGTGATATGTTGCCAATGTATTGACCTGCAATGGAATATTCATCGTAGCGTACACTTTTCGCGGTAGTTGTGCCTCAATTTCGTATGGTTTTTCGACAGCAAATGGGCTTTGCGGAAATTTTTGATATCTTTGTCGTTGTACGAAAGTTTTTGGAGTACGAAGAATTTTCGTTATTCGTCGGTGCAATTGGCTTGAAAGGTGAATTGTAAACGTACTCAAGTTCACACCGCTCAATTTTTCTCCCCGAATTATTCCAAAAATTGCGCTGAACTTCCTTGATTCCGTTTTTGGCTCGTAAATTCACCTGTCGCGTATCAACTTGCATCGTTTGAGCGTATTTTTAAATTCTGCTTTGAGATTTTTTCAGAAATAAGCATTCCATATTGGTCGCCAAAGCAAAAATTCTGCATTTACCGTGTTTCCTGGGAAAATCTCAGGCGAATAGGGTGAGTTGACTTCACTTTCGAGTATTTCGTCCACACAATGATTGGTTTGACAATATTTTTCGCAAAAGAAATTCAATATTGAGTATATCTTTTGTGATTTCTCCAGGATTGCACAGTGATATCGGCTTTTATTGTTTTTCTGTCGTGTTATTTTGAATTTTTACGAGCAAATAGAAAACTATATTTTCCCGCAAGCGAAAGATCAATTTTTGAGAATTTTTGATGCCCATAATAGTTTTGAATAAGACATTTCGAAAAATTACTTGCAATTCGTAGTTTCTGTGCTTCCGGATTTTTCGATTTTAAGCTCAGCTTCATGATTGTAACGAGATTTCAAGTCCCTCAAATGTGTGAAGAAATTTTTCACAACAATATTTTCCAAACCCATTTTTCCCATTCAGAAGTGACTTCTCAGCGAACTTGACGAGAAATTTTTATTGATTACCATCGTGATTTTCACATTTCCAATGAGCGCATTTGTCAGCAGGAAAACTGACAAAATGACATTCACCATTCGCTTGCAAGTTTTGGATCAAGCCCCAGAAAAAAGTGACAAAACCGACACCTTTCATATAAAAACTTCCCGAAACTTCTCATTTTTGAGATTAGCGGAAACATGTTTTGAGATTATTTTTGCAGAATGCTCGCAGGAATTGAAAAATTCAGGTTTGCGTTATCGCCTGTAAGCTCCATGATTTCATCACATTTTGTGCACTGAGCGCTTGGCACTATACCTATCACAAGAATTTGAGCAAAACGCGATGAGAAAACGAAAAATTTTCATATTAAGGAGAGAAATTTTGACAAATAGCAAGATTTTCTTGATTTTTGAGATTTTTACAAAGTTCCGTATTTTTGTTTTTGCACTTTTAGAAAGCACGATTATATCATTACAACGATTTTTGATATTTTCTGAAGAAATAGTTTGCACATCTCGAGATTTTCCTGTTCAGTTGCGAGATTGAAGGTCGCATTATCGCGTTGAATCACGGTTCGCGTGAAACATTGTATCTCATCGTCAGAAAATGCGTTCACAAAGCCGCGGTAAATTTTTCTCGGCGAAATTTCAGTGATTTCGTCCTGACATTTTGCGCCAGATCTGGCAAAATATCCACACTGCTATATTTTGGGATTTTATCGCCTCCAAAATATTGTTGCTCGTATGTGTAATTTTTGATTAAGCTTTGACATTGCGTCAAAACTTTTTCAGAGTGCACACGTCGCTGGGGAAGCCGAATTGTTCGCGACGATTTCACTGAAAATTATTCCGTCGATATTTTCGCGAGCATCGTTCAGAAATTGCTTTCATCGAAATAATTTTACAAAAAATTTTGTGTTTCTTTTGCAGTTTTCGTACATCAAATTTTGCATTCAATCGCATTTCGATTTTTCGTCGAAATCTCACTGCAATCGCCATTTTCAGAATTTTTCCCAAAATTTTTGCCATGCAGAACATAATCGCTACATTCCGTTTTTCGTTTCATTTTAATAGCGTCACAGTCCTGCGCATCGCGATAATACAGCGCTTGGTTTGTATTTTCGGCATCATTTTCGCTCGAATCTTTGAGTGCCGTAAAATTATTTTTGATTTTGATTCAATAGTTTGCAAAAATCTGTCTCAGAAATTTTCTTGAGAAAAAACTTTTTATAAAAAGCCAAAACTGCCATGACAGAAATCCCAATGACGCTGATGAGAATTTTGCGGTTTTCATAATTTTAGTAGATTTATTGTACAGAAAATCAGACTCGCAACAAATCGCATTATTTTTGATTTTTCGATTGACATTTTCAAAATTATTTCACATAAAATCGGGAGTTGGATTTTATTTTTTCATTCAAAGATGTTTTGCAAAAATCTCGCGAATTTTGAAAATTTTTGCATCAATGCGAATTTTTCTCAGGAGAAACGACAATCATATTTTTCCTTATCAAAAGCATCGAGAGAAAATTTTTAAAGCTCATAAATCACGTGTGTCATTTTGAAATCGCAGCTTAAAATTTCCATTTTTGAAATTTTCGTGCAGATACTTAATGCATATAATTCTGGCTTTCTCAAAAAGTAAAAATAAATTTTCAGATATGTTCAGTTGCGTTCATCCCTGCAAGAACATTTCATTTTCCAGCACTTCCAAGTTTCTGAAAATGTTATCAATATATTTTCTACTTCACGGAAAAATTAAGTTTGTCAAGTTCTGAAATAAGCTCATTAGGAATAATGTAAGAGAGGAGTCAAGTTCGATTTTTGTGAAAATTTTGTGTGTGTCATGTTTGAGTTCAGCGATTTTTCCTCCAACATTCCTGAAGCTACCGAGGAAGTCCGACATCTGATTTTTCCAGATTGCTTGATTCCAGAATGTCGCCCGCACCACGAATTTCCATATCACGCTGTCGCGATTTCAAAGCCAGCTCCCTTTAAGATGATTGTTGTTTGCAATGGTGATGGGACGATCATCAGGGATTCAGAGAAATTTTACCGATATGCCAGATAACAATATCCTTGATCACCCGCGTCGCCCGACGCGTCCGCGCAACTGATGAGAGGCTTGCCAATCAGGATTTCTTCCGGATCCGTGATTAACAATCGCGTATTAGCTGAGGAGAAATTGACGCCATTTTCAATAGCTGAGTTGTAGTCCAGGAGAGTAATATTGTATCTTTACAAAATCCTTGAATTCTTTCTTCGAGTTTCATCACCATTCATACATATACGTCCATGAGTAACATGATAATTTTTGCTTTATTTTTGGCTTTCTGAAAGGCTTGTTTCTTCGAGTTCTTGTTTGAGGCTTTCGAGTTCATTTGATACGATTGTGAACAATGATTACTTGTCCGCCACGTGCCAATTCGCGCGCTCAATACCAGTCCTGAATAATATTTTCGTTCGAGTTGGCTGATGATAGTTTCAATCGGTTTTTCTTTTTGGTGGCGTTGTCAAGTAGTGAAATCGCGTGAATCAGAAAGCGCCAGGGGTGTGTGTTCGAGGTGGTGTTGCAAAGGACAAAAATATCAATTCAGTACGGATAATTTTTCTTTAGTGCATTACACCAAATTTGTGTTTCTTCGTCAATAATCAATAATCCAAGTCCATTTTACATCCTCGCTCAAAAGACGATGCGTTCCAATCACAATATGATTTCGCCCGTTTTCATTTTCTAAAATTTCCTGCGTTTCTTTTGGAGAATTCATTCAGTGAAAGAAGTGCGATTTTGACATAAATTTCCCAAGTCGCTCTACAAAGCTTTCACTTATGCTCCATAGCCGGGCACTACAGTGGACTAATGACCGCAGCTTGCGCCTGATAAAAATGCTGTAGGAGGCATTCTGTCGCGATTTCAGTTTTCCAAAGCCCACATCACCAGAAAGAAGTCCGATCCATCGGGTTTCGGCTTCCATGCTCATGCAAAAACTTCAAAATCCCACGCAATTGATCGTCGGTATTATATTCGTATGGAAAATCATCGCGAAAAATTTGTTCTTCCGCTTCGAGATCGATATCAAAAGCCCGTCATTGCACCATTTGTCGGCGAGCATTTGTTTCGAGAATATTTTCTGCAATTTTGCAATTCTTCATCTGTTTTTGTGGTGTCCCCATTCTTTTCAGCCGAGGTCTGAGTTGAGTGTGACATCATTTTCACCAAATATTTTGAAATTCGAGAAGATTTCGGTAATTGGTACAAATAATTTTATCATTGTCCGCGTAATGCAGTCGAGATATTCTCGCTCCAAGTCTCACATTTGTTTTGACGACGCTGCGTGAAATTTAGCGATTCCGTGATCTCTGTGCACCACAAAATCCCAGGAGAAAGGGAGATGAGTAAATCTAGATTTTCGCAACCGAGCCAGATTTGCGACTTTTTACAGTACTCACAAAATATCGTCACGCAATCAGCAATTTTTGAACATACATTTTATTATCGTTCAGATTCAAAACTCTCAATCGAGAAATTAGGAATGAATAATTGTAATATAGTGAATTATTTTACCAGAAAATTTTCCAGTGTGGATTTCTGGTATAAAAATTGGTGTATTATTGCTTAATATTTGCAATAAGTTCGTGAATGTATGTCTGGGAAAATCGACTCATAATACTTTCATTTTCTAGGAATATTTATTTTCCGAGAAACGTAGTATTGCCAAATTTTGCAATGCTGAAATTTCTTATACATCGCATCAAGAGAATATAAAATCAACTTCTGGTAAAATTTTTGGGAGGTGACTCAAGGATTTCTACATTGATGGAGATATTTTTCTTCGTCATCATAGAAAAGATTTTTGTGAATCGAGAAACGTAATTTTCGTTGAGAAATTTTTCTTTCTTGTGAAATCCTGTTTGCTCAAAATAGCGCATCCAATTTCGCTTCATCAAACCCACTCGATTTGATACATAATATTGATATTATTTCCGATAACAGAGAGGATTAGCTTCCAGTTTTTGGTGGGTGAAAGTGTCGCTTCACAAAGATGGATCATATTCAAATCCATTTCTAGCAATTGTTCGATTGTTTCATCGATTTTCGTGTATTTCATCCGCTCCAATTTTGAGGTTTTCTTTTGTGTTCAAAATGATATAAATCTGTTACGAAAAATGTTTAATATCTGCAACAAAATATCATCGTTTTCACTCTGTGGTAGTATACTCTCATACCGAACAAATTTCGGTTATTTTTATCTAAAATTGTTTCTCCAAAATCACGAATGGCTCACAAATCTCATCCGCAGAGTCTGTTAGAATACATTTTTGTTCAATCCAGCAAAAAGACTCTTAAGTAGAGTCTTGAGGATTGGATTTCCTGTTCAGTGAATAGGATTTCATACTAAATTTTTCATAATATCTTTTCTCACAGCAAGAGGTGCTTCTACTTCTTTAATAGCGTTGTCAATGGCTTTCTGAAGGTTTGTTTCGTGCATTTTGCTTCATCTTACGCTCATTGTTTTTCAGATTTTGCACTATCAATCTTATAATCTCACGAAACATTACGAATACTTGCGCTGGCATCTTCAGTTTTGTCGAGGCGATTTTTCACGGTATCGGCAGCGTTCACCTCAGTCATTAGGAGAATTTAATCATGGAGTGTTTCGCCGTTGTTGTGAGGGGTTGAGTCCAAGCTTCGCATCACTAATTCCTTTTCAATATCATGAAGTAAGCTCTTGTCCCATGGCTGAATACTGAGGTTTTGTGCATCAGGTTTGTTACACTTGCAATGGGCGCAGGAAGCTGACTCGAACCATATGCCGACCACAAATACACCTTCAATCACAGTTGGGTTGGCTCGACCGAGCTGAAGTTTAGAAAATTCTCCTTGTAGATGAGAAATAGCTTTTATTGATGAGTACTTCTTGAAGATTTTTCAAGCATAAGAAAAGGTAATTATAGCATAAATGTACGAAAATATTGTACTCAAAATATCGTTTTTCTACAAGATGACCAAAATCATAAAACTTTTCCTATTATGGCCCTGTAGAGGATTTATTTTTCTTATATTATCTTTTATGATGCGTCGAGGCGATTTCCTCTTGGCAGTCACGACTGTATCCTCTCAAAGATTCCTTTTGCGGTTTTTGCTCAGAATCTTACTACTTTCTACTAGGAAACGAATAATATTGCGAGAAACCACTACTACGACAGGCACAGCCCTCAATAGTGCACACAAGCTTCAACAGACGAGTGTAGCTACAGCTACTACTGATGTGGCGGCAAAAGCAGAAAATGCAACTTTGAATGCAGCACACCAAATTCTATTGCAGTAACTGCAACAAGCATCAATGCCGGTGAATATACAGAAGTTGGCTTGTTCTTCCAGATCCTATGGACAATGAAAACTCTTGTGGTCCAGTGTTTTTGTATGGGACGCGGGAGTAAAAGTGAGAGAGGAGCTTGCTGGCCTTGCTGAGTAACGCTGGAAAATAGCCCTGGCATCAAAGTGTGAGTTGCTGTTCGTGATGAACAGAAGACTCCAAATATGGTTTCTTATGATTCCCGTTTTGGACACCATCTTCTGCGGATGAATCTAAAATGTGGAAAAATTCTTCTGCGATTACTTGGATTCAGTGCCACTTCTGGAAAAAGATGAATTCCATCTATCCTGATCAGAGAAAGTAACATTTATGGAAACTGATCTTGGAGCGGGATTTGCACTTACAAGCTCTCCAGACATGGGTGAAAACAGTTTGGTCTTCTTCGATTCCCAGTAGTATATTATACAATGGATATATGACGGCTGTGACTCAGCTCTGCAACAGCAGAAACGCACTATGAATATTGTAAAATATACATGACAATCCAACTTCTCCAACAACTCCTCCAGTGGTTCCAAAAACAGAAGTAGAAACTGGTCCAAACTGGAAACATTTGGTTTTGATTGTATCGCAGCATTCTTTATCGCGTTTGGTTTGATGATTTCTCTTCGTAAACAGAAAGCTAATAAAATCCCTTTCAGGATATGAGATCTTGAAGAAAGAATTTTCTATAAATTCTCATTCTATGTAAATCGCTCCCTTCCACATTTTTAACTCGACTTGAACAAAGTTATCCACAAATTTCTCGTGAGATTCTACAGGCCCTTGCAACGAAGATCGATCGAGGTTCTTTTCGTCTTAATTTCTTAAAAACCAATGGTGATGATGTTTTTGCTGAATTTCATGCGAAAATATTATTACAAGGTGACTTTTCGATAATGTATTTACTTTTGATAGAAGTCGAGAATTTGCAATCAAAGGGTCTCTCGTTCCTTTTATGATGGGAAAATCTATTTGCAGTCCTCGCATCCATATTTGCCAACCCTCGTTTTAAATCCTCAGTGAGAAAAATTCTTGATGTTTGCGCTGCTCCTGGTAGTAAAACGACGCAAATTGCTATATTTGCAACAAAATGATGGAAAATCATTTGCTCTGAACAGAATCAAATTCGCTTCGATAAGCTGAATTTATAATATTCAGTTGCAGTGAGCGACAGTATCGAAAACTTACAAAATTGATGCCAGAAAATTTGAATCAACGTTGTTTGATAGATTTTACTTGATGCGCCATGTGAGTGCGGAAGGAGGAATTTCTCTACAAAATGAAAAAGTTTTGGCTTTTGGTCTGAGGAAAATATTCTCAAAAATCTCAGTGCAGACCGAATTGTTGCACCAAATTTTGGGCAAATCTTCGAATGGTGGAGAATTGGTATATTCAAACATGCACCTTGCGAAACGAAAATGAAATGATTATTATAAATTTTTAGATGTCGATGCACTAAATTTTGCCAATTTCTTTGTCTTGTAAAATGAAGCATGGTGGAAAAAGTAATATTGCTAAAATAGAATAATGATTTTCTTCGCTATGTAAGCTTTGGAATAAGGAATTCTCCCCATCAGAATATACAGAATGATATTGTGAGCTCATCTAAAAATTATTTTATTGCAACTTTTGCTAATAAAATAAGCTATAAAATATTGCAAATTTTTGTATTATTACGAAATTTTTGAAAAATAAAAAGCAAGAAAGGAATTTTATTTTTGTCTTGCTTTTTCGTATTTTTCGTATTCTTATTTAATTGTAAAAATGCTTCCTAAATTACTATTGTGGGTCGTCAAATGTTGGAAAATCAGTCTTTTAATACGATGACGGGCCATAAAATCACTGATGTATCAGATATTGAAAGCAACGCGAGATATTATTGAATAATCATATTGATGATCATGAAAATAAAATTTCCTATATTCTTGCGGATAGTGGGGGTATTGTTGAGAGCGGATAATGAAAACTCTTTTGGCGGATGTTCGCGCTCGTACAGATGATGCTATCAATGCATCAGTTTGATTTTACTTGTCGTTGAATATAATCGCTTGACAGAATGGGATGATCACATTATCCGTCGTTTACGAAAATCTACCGGTTATTATTTTGGCGAATAAAGCTGATAATGCTAAACGCGCCCTGGAAAGCTATGAACACCTTTTCTATCGGACTTGGAGGTAGTACCGATGGGTGCCGTTCAAAATCGTGGTTTTGGTGGCTAAAACTTACCATTGCCGATATTTTGACAAGATTTGGTCTTGAAATTGATGCGACTTATGATGAGAGTCTTTTGAGCATTGATTGGTCGTCCAAATGTAGGAAAATCTTCGCTTGTGAATGCTCTGCGGGGAAACTCGTGCCGTGGTGAAGGATATGCAGGAACGACTCGTGATTCAATTAGACGATCATTGAGGCATGATGGTAAAAATTTGTCTCATTGATACAGCGGGAATTCGTCGTGCTGGAAAAATTGGAACACGAAATATCGAACAATGGTCGGTTTTGCGATCAGAACGCTATTGATCGTGCTGATGTAGTAGCAGTGGTAATTGATGCTTTTGATGGAATATCTCATCAAAGGATGAGCATCTCGTGGAGTGTTGCTATGAAGGCAAAAAGTTATTCTCATTATGAATAAATGGGATAAAGTCCTTCATAAACCCGGCATTAATCCTGGAAATATTGTGGATCGATATATACAATATATGGCGATTTGACTTTTATCGTACGCGCCAGTTGTTTTTCATCTGCTATTGAGGGGCGTCGCATTGATCTTATTTTGGAACACGCGGAAAATATCAAAAGAGCGTGCTAAGCGTATCAAAACAGGCGTGTAATACGGCAACTGA